>MRWG01000073.1_pt1 | contig 203857 bp, 196 predicted proteins | sample 1013341 | NCBI WGS metagenome assembly MRWG01 (sample SAMN06117577, study PRJNA244670) | biofilm metagenome | biome: Water; feature: Cathode Biofilm; material: Biofilm; isolation source: microbial consortium enriched at the cathode of a solar microbial fuel cell | place: USA: District of Columbia...
GCGGAGCCGCGAAGGAATACCGCAGACCGATCCAGGCCTCGTGCCCGGCCAGAGCATCAACGCTCACGCCCGGAGCGTAATCGGTGCTGGAAGCCGAGAAGTAACGATACTCGGTATCCAGGGTCAGCTGCTCGGTGAGGTCCCAACCGATACCGGCGAGGATCTGCCACACGAACGGATTGTCGCTGTCCTGCGCAATCACATAATCGGCTGCCGTCGGGTTGATGGGCGTGGTGCCCGCCGAGAAGCCCGTCAGGGTGCCGGACACATCGCCCAGACCCAGACCGACACCGATATACGGGTGGTAGGCGCCATCCGGATTGAAGTCGAAGATGGCGTTGGCCATCAGGGACCAGATCTGGAAGTCGCTCAGGCTGTGCTCGAAGCCGCCGACCGCACCGGTGTCATTGTAACGGTGAGCCAGCTCGCCTTCGAGGCGGAAGCCGTCAGCCCATTCATAGCCAAGGGCGGCCGCTTCGCGCCAATTGCCCTTGCCGTTGATTTCACCATTCAGCGAGCCGGAAACGTCGGTGTCGCCCGGGCCGCCGTAACCGACTGCACCACGGACATACCAGCCTTCGTCAGCGAACGCGGGACCCGCTGCCAAGAAGGCCCCAACGGCGACCGCCGTAAAAAGCCGTTTTTTCATCATTCCCCCTCCAGAGGCTCTCGCCTCCTTGGTGTGACTGACCATGCCCAGCACAGCGCCGGGCGCGAAGAATCGTCCAGACGGACGCTCCTAGTACGTCCCCTACTACAATTACATCGCGAGCGCTATAGTCCGGGCAGGTAAAGCCCCGATAAGACCGCAAAAAATTCTCGCGTTGCAGCAAGGTAACAGTGCGACCCAGGGCAGGACCACACATCCCCGTACAACCGGACAACGCAAAGGCGCCCCGATTGGTTCCCGAATTTTTTCGGAGAATGCCGAAACCTCTAATCAGCGCAAGGCTGCAATCGTGTCGAACACCCCTGTCCGGCCGGCTTCACCCGCTGCGGTTGCCGTCGCGAACGCCTGTGCATACGCAGCGACCAGCCGCCCGTCACGGCGGTAGAGGTCGTGCAGATAGCGCACCGAGCCGTCTGCCTCCCCCACAACCGTCCAGTAGGCGATATGGACCGGAATGCGCTGATCCAGCCAGACGACGGTGGGCGTATTGCCGGACACAACCTCGTCGATCCGCGCCCGCGACCAGTCCGCCTGCCCCGCCAGCACCCATTCGGCCAGGGCGAGCGGGTCCTGCACGCGGATGCAGCCGGCCGAGAAATCCCGGCGCGTGCGCACGAAGCGGTCCCGCTCGGTCGTGTCATGAATGTAGATATTGTGCCGGTTGGGGAAGATGAACTTCACCTCGCCCATCGGATTGGTCGGCCCGGGCGGCTGCGACAGCCGGTAGGGCCAGCGGTCATTCCAGCGGCTCCAGTCGATCTCGTAGACCGAGATCGGCTCGCCGGCCGAATTGTAGATGCGGAAACCGTGCGAATTGACGATGCCCGGATTGCGCCGGATTGAAGCAAAGCGCGAGCGTGCCGAACTGGATGGCAGCCCCCACCAGGGATTGAGGACGATGTATTGCATCTCCTCGGAGAATTCCGGTGTCGAGGAGGTCTGGCCGCCGATCATCACCTCGTGCTCGCGCGCCAGCCGGCCGTTCTCCCAGGCTTCCAGATGGAAATCGGCGAGATTGACCCAGATATGCCGCTCGCCCAGCTGCCGGGTGCGCCAGCGCCGCTGTTCGAGATTGGCGCGCAGTTGCGCAATGCGTTCCTGCGGCGTGATGTTCAGCTGGCGCAGGGTCGGCCGGTCCAGACGCCCGGTCGGCGACAGGTTCACCCGCCCCTGATAGCGCCGCAGCGCGGTGTCCAGCCGCATGTCGAATGCATCGCCGCTCGACCAGCCCGGCGCCAGCAGCCCCTCGGCTGCCAGCCGTGCGCGCAACTGGTCGACCCGCGCCCCACTGTCACCGAGCGTCAGCGCATCGCCGCCCGCGATCTGCGGCCAGATCGGGCGCACGGTCATCAGGCGCAGCATCTCCCGGCGCAGGATGTCGTAGTCGCGCACGGCCGGCAGGCTTTCCGTAATCGCCTGTTCGACATGGCCGGTGTCCAGCGCGGCCACGAGGCGCGCGACCAGCCGGGATGCCTCATTGTCCGTCAGCAGGCGCAGCGTCAGCGTGTCCTGATCGATCAGCCCGTATTCCAGCCAGGCGATATATTGCAGCGCGGCCCGCGATGCCGCCGCAGCCTGCGGCTCGAACGCCACCTCCGGATCGAGCAGATAGTCGGCAACACTGTCCAGGGCGGGCAGTCCGTGCCCCGGTGCCTCGTAGAGAAAGCCGGCCAGTTCGGCGACCGATTGCGGCGTCCATCCGGTGACCTGCAGCGCCCAGCGGTCGAGGTCGGCCGTCCGCACGGGCTGGGGCTCTTCGGGAATCTCCGATGCAATCACCGGCTCGTCGTCAGACGCAGCAGCCGCCACGCCTGGCAGCACGGCCAGCAAAATTGCCAGAAAAAGACGTCCCAACCTGATCCCCGATTCGAAAGCAGGCCGACATTAACCATTCAGGGTGCGGGACGAAACCGTGTTTCGGCCGCCAGCGCCGGTCAGGACAGCGGGTCGCGCTCGTCTTCCGGATCGGGTTCGCCGACATCCTCGGCCATCAGCTCGGCCAGCGACACGACGCGCGACCGGGCCCGCTCGATATAGGCCTCATTGTCGAAGACATCGATCTCGGAATCCCAGACCTCGAACAATTGCCGCAGGCTTTCCTCGTCGTGATGGGCAAAGGCCTTCGCCTTCTTCTCGGCACGCTCGCGCGTCTCGCCCAGCACTTCGAGCGACTGGGTCGCCGCCTCGAGGGAGGAGCCGAACATTTCGCGCACCGCGCTGTCCGCCCCGGCGGCGCGCAGCTGGTAGACATGTTCGCGGCTGGCGGCGCGGGCGATGACATGCACGCCGGGATAGCGCTGTTTGACATGCTGGACGAGTTCGACGGCGCGTTCGCGATTATCGGTGCACACGACCAGCAGTTTGGCGCGGGCAATGCCCGCCGCTTCCAGCAGGCCCGGCCGCAGGGCGTTGCCGTAATAGACCTGGATGCCGAATTTGCGCAGCCCGTCGATATGCTCGGCCGAATTGTCCAGAACGATCGGCTTGTAGCCGTCCATCACCAAGAGGCGGTGCACGATCTGGCCGAACCGCCCCATGCCGGCAATGATGACGGGCGCCTCTTCCTCGATCGTGTCCTCGGCCCGCTCATGTCCGGCCTTGCGGCCGACCCGCGGCGAGACAAAGCGCTCGAAGGCGATCATCAGGAGCGGCGTCGCCATCATCGACAGGGCGACCACCAGTGAGGCGACGGCAGCGATCTCGTCGGGGATGACGTGCAGGCTGGTCGAGAAGGCGAGCAGCACGAAGCCGAACTCGCCGCTCTGGGCCAGCGCAAAGGTGAACAGCCAGCGGGCCCGCCCCTTCATCCGGAACAGGATCGCCAACGCGAGCAGGATCGCGCCCTTCACCAGGATCAGGCTGAGCGTGAGGCCGATGATGAGGCCGAACTCACTTCCCAGCAGGGCAAACTCCATGCCCGCACCGACCGTGATGAAGAAGACGCCGAGCAGCAGGCCCTTGAAGGGTTCGAGATCGGAGACGAGTTCGTGGCGGTATTCGCTTTCCGCCAGCAGCACCCCGGCCAGAAATGTCCCCAGCGCCGGCGACAGGCCGACCATGCTCATCAGCACGGCGATGCCGACAATCAGCACAAGCGCCGCGGTGAAAAAGAGCTCGTGCAGGCCCGTGCGCGCAATGATGCGGAAGGCGGGGCGTGTGAGATAGCGCCCGCCCAGCACCACGCCGGCGACAACGGCCAGCGTCATCAGCCCCTGGGCCCAGGCCGGCCAGGCTGCGAACGGCGCCGGCCCGCCATGGGCACCGCCGCCATGCGCCGCACCAGCGTCTACCCCCGCTATCGCCAGGAAGGGCAGAAGGGCGAGCATCGGAATGACGGCGATGTCCTGGAACAGGAGGACGGAGAAAGCCGATTGTCCGCCCTCGGTGCGCAGCCAGCCCTTTTCGCCCAGCGTCTGCAGGACGATGGCGGTCGAGGACAGCGCCATGATCAGGCCCAGCGCCAGCGCCAGCCGCCAGTCCAGCCCGAAGCCCAGGCACGCGACCGCAACGACCAGCGCCGTCACCGCCACCTGCAGCCCGCCCAGCCCGAACAGGCGCATGCGCATTTCCCACAACAGGCGCGGCTGAAGTTCCAGGCCGATCAGGAACAGCATCATCACCACACCGAACTCGGCGAAGGTCTGGACGTTCTCCGGATCCGACCCCATCCAGTCGAGCAAAGGTGCAATGGCCACGCCGGCCAGCAGATAGCCCAGCACCGATCCCAGCCCGAGCCGGTGTGCGATCGGCACCGCAATCACGCCGGCGCCCAGATAGATCACCGCCTGCAGGAGAAGCTCGTTCATGGTCGGGCCGCCGAATCAAAGACGTGTTGATGGGATGGTCGGCGCCAGAATAGCGCGCGACAGCGACGGCGCCATGCCCCGCGCGCGTTTTCCCTCAAACGGCTTGCGCCCGCCTCAACAATCCATACCGCTTTCGAAAGCCTGCGCGATGGCGGGCTGACGGCGCATGATCCCGGCCGCCACGGCGCAACGCCCGGACGGCTGCAGGCGGGTATCGGCGGCAAGATCGGCGGCGATTGCAGCCGGTGTGTCCCGCCCGGTCATGACTTCCGGACCGCCATCCGCCGGCGTGTCGAACCGCATGAGCCGGGCCGTCTCGCCCCAACGCGGCCAGTCCGGACCGGCGCCACCGCCCGTGCCGGGCTCGCCCGTATGGGCAAACTGCCCCCAGTAACCGCCCATTGCATCGGCCAGCGCCGCGCGGCCTTGCGCATTGCGGTCATTGAACAGGACGCGATCGAACGGGCCGAACAGCTCGAAATGGTTGAAGACGAACGGGATTTCCATGGCGTGCGAAGCCCCGAGCAGAATGCCGGTATCGGTCAGCAGAACCTTGCCGCCCTCGTCCCAGTCGAACCGGTAGGCCCACAAATCCTCATGGCCGGCGGACCGCAGACGGTCGAGCAGGTCATCGACAGCCCCGACCCGCCAGCTGCGGCTGGGATATTCGACCGCCGCCTGGTAGCGCGCCACGTCGCGCGGCCAGACCAGCGGTCCCAGGCGCCGCGTCAATTGCGGATCGAAGGCGGTGTAGAGCTTCATCTCGTCCCGATTGGCGCCGGTGATCAGGGGGACCGGCGCGAAACCGCCCGGCCGCGCCGCAGCGCCCAGTATGCCGTCCTCGGGCAGGCTCACCCCGTCCTCGATCATGCGCGGCAGCGAGGTGAAGGCACCGCTTTCGTCACGATAGACCGCGTAGACATCCTCCAGGGACGTCGCCCGCATGGCCGCCCCGTCGGCATCCGGTCCGGCAAAGGCGGCCACGGCTTCCAGGGCGGGATGAAGATCGTTTCCGCCGCCGTTTTCGGCGACCTCACGGCTGTTCGTGCCCGTTCCGCCGCTCTGCATGATGGCGGCATCGAAGCGGCCGCGCGCCGGTTCCGACGCCATCAGGGCGGCAATATTGAAGGCGCCGGCACTTTCTCCGAAGATCGTGATCCGGTCGGCATCGCCGCCGAAAGCGGTGATATTGGCGTCCACCCAGTCCAGCGCGGCAACGAGATCGAGCAGCGCGAAATTCGCCGCCTCGTCGAGCGGGTGTTCGGCACTTTCGCGCAGCGCCGGGTGCGACAGGAAGCCCAGCGGGCCCAGGCGGTACTGCACGGCAACGACCACGACATCGCGGTCGGCCGCCAGCTGCGACCCGTCATAGGCCGAGGACGAGCCCCAGACATTCGCCCCGCCATGGATCCACACCATGACCGGAAGCCCGGCCTCGGGCGCGGCATCGCGCGGGGCGTAGATATCGAGTGTGAGACAGTCTTCCTCGCCGATCAGCACACCGGCCTCGACACCGGCCGCCCGGGCGGAAAGTTCATTGGTCACCTGGGGACAGACGGCGCCGTGCTCGATCGCCTCGAGCCGGCCGTCGTCAAAGGCCAGGGCCGGACGCGGCGCGCGCCAGCGCAGATCGCCTTGCGGCGGTGCGGCATAGGGAATGGCCAGCCAGGCCGAAGCCGCCTCGCCGGAGTGAAAGCCGACGATCTCGCCCTGGGCCAGCGTGCGCTGGGTCTCCGCCGCCGGTTCGATCCGGACCTGCGTCTCCTCGGCCCCGTTACACCCCGCCAGCGTCAGCAGCGCTGCAGCGGCTGCCAGGCACACACTTGTCTTCATCGACCCCTCCCGTTTGCACGGGCAGGTTTGGCCGGGGCGGCGGCAAGGTCAAGCAGAAGGGCGTTCCCGGCCGGAAAACGGCTGCGAAACCCCGCCTGTTCAACGAAAATGCTGGAGATGAAATGGTGAGCCGACAGGGATTCGAACCCTGGACCTACTGATTAAAAGTCAGTTGCTCTACCAGCTGAGCTATCGGCTCCCCTCACGAGGAGCGCGGAACCTATACGGGCGATTCCGGAGGGTCAATGCGGGTTTGACGGCGGATATCAGCATTTCGGCCAAGATTTTTCCGCAATCGCCGATAAACTTGCCGGCATGACGAACAGGGTCCTGATTCCAGCCATGGTTTGCTTCGCGGTGGCGTTGTCCGCCGGAGCATGCTCGTCCACCCGCCAGAATGCCGGCGAGACCGCCAGCATGGCCCGGGCCGAAACCACCGACGCACTGGAAGACGCGGTCGGCCTGCCGCGCGAACGGCCGGGCCCGATCATGGTCGACGAGGGCGACGATACCGTGCCGACCCCCTATGGCGGCGACGGCTCGCGCCGGCGCTGTTCGACCGTGGCGCGCGATGTCGCCCGGCTGACCGTGGTGCTGGGTCCCGATATCGAGGAAGAGGAACGCCAGGCCGAGGAAGAGGCCCGGGAGGAACAGAGCTGGTTCGACCGGGGCACCGGACTGGCGGCCCAGGCGCCCGACGCAGCCGCCGACGGCGCGCGCAGCCTCTATCACTCCACGATTGTGGGCCTGAACCCGGTACGGCCGGTGATCCGCTTTATCGGCGGGGCCGGGCGTATCGAGGACGAGGCGCGCGAGCAGCGCGAGATGGCCCAGCGCCGCCGCGCCTATCTGCGTGGTTTGTATGACGGTTTCGGCTGTCCGGCACACCAGATGCGGCGCGCTTTCGAGGCCTATGGACTGGTCGAACCGGCCGCCGAAAACTGAGCCTCACTGCATTACATTCCTGTAATCTTCGCAACTTTTCGTGGCGGCTGTCCGTTTGGTGTCCGGATGGCAGGCATAGAGCCGTCCCCGGCTGAAGCCGGCAGATGGAGCAAGACAGGAGGTAGACATGAAACGCTTCTCTATCCTGACGACTGCAACCGCTGCTTCGGCGTTTGCCTGCGCAACGACCGCGCTGGCCGGCGCTGCGGCGATGGCCCAGGACGATCTTTACCAGGACGATGAGCATGTCGTCGAAGAGCAGATGACCGTTGAAGGTCAGGCTCACGCCCCGGCGCCGAACGAGACGATCCAGGACAATGACCTGCTGCGCGAGACCGCAGAGGCCTGGGACAATTCGGACCTCGACCGCGCGCCCTATACCGATGACCACCACTGGATCGACCTGCGGGTTGAATCCGAGGATGGCGGCGAGCTCGGCGAGATCGAGCGTGTCCGTCTGGGCACGGAAGGCGATGTCGAAGCTATCGTCGTCGAGAGCGGCGGCACGCTGGACATCGGTGGCCGCGAGGTGCTGATCGAAACCGACGAGGTGAGCTTTGCTCCCGAGGGTGACCGCCCGGTCGCCGTGATCGAGTACACCCGTGCGGAATTCGAAGCGCTGCCGGACTTCAATGAAGACGCAGCGACCGAATACCCGCTGTCGGATGACGACTATGGCGACAATGAAAACGATATGGAGCTTGATGACGGCCCGGCTGATCCCAGCCAGTAAGCCTGACATCTAGGCCCCTGCTTCAGGTCCCTCCCCGCACCTGAAGCCCTTGAGCGGCGCTTCCACCTCCCGGAAGCGCCGCTTCTGTATCTGCCGTTCAGCCGGGGAAGTTCTCGCCGCTCTCGATGGCGGCGCGGCCCTCGTCCCATTTCGCGCGAAATTCCTGACGGAAGGCGTCGAATGTGCCCGCGGCAATCGCCGCGCGCATCCGCGCCGTCAGGTCCTCGAAATAGGCGATATTGTGCCAGGACATCAGCATGGCCGAGAGGTATTCGCCCGAACGGAAGAGGTGATTGAGATAGGCGCGGGAGTAGTCGCGGCTGGCCGGACAATCGATCGCCGGATTGAGCGGCCGGTCATCCTCGATGAATTCGGCGCGCTTGATATTGATCGGGCCATAATCCGACCAGGCCTGGCCGTGACGCCCGGACCGCGTCGGCAGGACGCAGTCGAACATGTCGACACCGCGCGCCACGGATTCCACCAGATCGATCGGCTTGCCCACACCCATCAGATAGCGCGGGCGTTCGTGAGGCAGGTGCGGCGTGGTGAAGTCGAGCACCTCGCACATCGTCTCGAACCCCTCGCCCACGGCGAGCCCGCCGATCGCATAGCCGTCATAGCCGGTCTCGATCAGGCGCTCCGCGCTTTCCCGGCGCAAATCCTCGAACACCGAACCCTGCACAATGCCGAACAGATTCTGCGCCTCGCGCTCGCCGAAGGCCATCTTCGAGCGCTCGCCCCAGCGCACGGACAGATCCATGGAGGCCTTCGCCTCGGCCTTCGAGCACCCGAAGGCGGTGCATTCATCCAGCTGCATCGAGATGTCGGCGCCCAAGAGGTCGGCCTGGATCTCGATCGAGCGTTCCGGCGAGAGCTTGTGTTCCGATCCGTCGATATGGGAGCGGAAGGTCACCCCCTCCTCGGTCATCTTGCGCAGCTTGGACAGGGACCAGACCTGGAAGCCGCCACTGTCGGTGAGGATCGGGCCCTGCCAGGTGGAGAATTTGTGCAGCCCGCCGAGGCGTTTCACGCGCTCGGCGCCGGGACGCAGCATCAGGTGATAGGTATTGCCCAGGATGATATCCGCCCCGGTCTCCTTCACCTGGTCCATGTAGAGCGCCTTGACCGTGCCGGCCGTGCCGACCGGCATGAAGGCCGGCGTGCGGATCTCGCCGCGCGTTGTCTTCAGGACGCCGGTGCGCGCAGCCCCGTCGGTGGCGTGGATATCGAAGGGGAAACCGGTCATGCGCTCCGCTCGATCAGGCTGGCATCGCCGTAGGAATAGAAACGGTAGCCCGAGCGGATGGCGTGCGCATAGGCCCGCTTCATCACGTCCAGTCCCGCCAGCGCGCTGACCAGCATGAACAGGGTCGAGCGCGGCAGGTGGAAATTCGTCATCAGCGCATCGGTGATGCGGAAGTCATAGCCCGGCGTGATGAAGATGTCGGTGTCGCGGCTGCCCGCCTCGATCACGCCGGGCTGGGAGGCCAGGCTCTCGATCGTGCGCAGCGCCGTCGTGCCGACCGGGATCACCCGGCGCCCCTCGGCCTTGGCGGTGTTGATCGCCTCCGCCGCCCGCGTCGACACGGTGCACCATTCGGCATGCATGCGGTGATCGGCAAGATCGTCGGCCTTGACCGGCAGGAAAGTGCCCGCCCCCACATGCAGCGTCACATGCGTCTGCTGCACGCCGCGATCGGCCAGCGCCGTCAGCAGGCGTTCGGTGAAGTGCAGGCCGGCCGTGGGCGCGGCAACCGAACCGTCCTGCCTGGCGAACAGGGTCTGGTAGTCCTCGACATCCTGTTCGTCGACCTCGCGCTTGCGGGCGATATAGGGCGGCAAAGGCGGCACGCCGGTCGCGGCAATGGCCTCGTCCAGCGCCGCGCCGGTACGGTTGAAGACCAGCCGCGTATCGCCGCCCTCGGACTTGCCGGTCACTTCGGCCGACAGATCTTCAGAGAAGGCGATCACATCGCCGACACGCAGACGCTTGGCCGGGCGCACGAAGGCACGCCAGCCGCTGGCATCGAGACGCTTGTGCAGATTGACCTCGACATCGACCGGTCCGCCGCCACCCACGCTGCGCGCCGGACGCACACCGTTCAGCGCGGCGGGAATGACGCGGGTGTCGTTGAACACCATCAGATCGCCCTCACGCAGGAGTTCGGGCAGGTCGGACACGCCGCGATCGGCGAACACGCCATTGCCGGCAATGTGCAGCAGCCGCGCCGCATCGCGCGGACGCGCGGGACGCAGGGCAATACGCTCCTCGGGGAGCTCGAAGTCGAAATCGGATACGCGCATGGCGCAGGGGTCTATCCGGCGGCTTGCAGGTGCGCAATCTCTGCTGTGTAGTGGCCGCACACCCATCGCACCCGGACAATCCTGCCTTGCGTCTTTCAAATCTCGTGTTTCTTCCGCTTGCCGGCCTCACCGGGGTCGCTGCCGCATTGTGGCTGGCCCCGGTCTGGCGCGGCTTCGACGCCTTCCGCCAGCTCTGGCCTGTCTGGGCGGTGCTCGCCCTGATCGTATTGGCCGCGATTGTCCTGCTGCGTCACCGCACGGCCCGCTGGCCGATGGCCGTCATCGCCCTGCTGATCTGGCTGCCCGGGCTGGGCGAGCCGGTGCGCCGGCTGACGGCAGAGCGGGCCGCGCCCGCCGACACCGCCGTCACCCTGCGGGTGGCGACGCAGAATATGTGGGGCAGGAACACCGCGCCGGATGCCACCGCGGACACGCTGCTGGCCCTCAATGCCGACATTCTGGCGCTGCAGGAGGCGTTCGCGAATGCGCAGCCCGCCCGCGACCGGCTGGAACAGGCCTATCCGTTCGTGGCCCGCTGCCGCTCGACCCGGATACTCAGCCGGCTGGAAATCCTGCAAAGCGGCTGTGTGCACCCGCCGGACCCGGCGGTGTTCCGGAGCACTATTCCCTGCGACCTGGAAGTGCCGCCCGCCAGCTGGGCCCGCATCCGCCTGCCCGACGGTTCGGAGGCGATTGTCGCGTCTGTCCACCTGACCTGGCCCTTCCCCGGCGCGACACAGGACTGTCAGCGCGGCGGACTGGCGCGCTTCCTTGGCGCACTGCCGGCAGAGCAGATGATCGTGATGGGAGATTTCAACGCGGCGGCCCCGTCCTATGCGCTGTCACGGCTGGAGCGCGATCTCGGCCTCGACCGGCGCACGCTTGCCCTGCCGAGCTTTCCCTCCGGCCGGCTGGTCCCGGAACCCGTGCTGGGGATAGACCACATCTTCGCCGGCGAGGCCTGGCAGACCGTCTCGGTGGAAACCGGCCCGCAGACCGGCTCCGATCATCGCCCGGTCGTGGCGACATTGCAGCTGCGCTGACCGGCCATCCCAAATGAAAAGGGCTGCCCCGTGAGGACAGCCCTTCCCTTGTCTCTGCAGCGATGCGCCGGGACTACGCCTCGACGACGCTCGCCTTGACGATCTTGCCCGGCTTGGCCGGCGGCTCGCCCTTGGGCAGCGCGTCGACATGTTCCATGCCGGACACGACTTCGCCCCAGACGGTGTACTGGTTGTCCAGATAGGGCACCGCGTCCAGGCAGATGAAGAACTGGCTGGAAGCCGAATCCGGATCGGCGGCGCGCGCCATCGACATCGTGCCACGCTTGTGCGGCTCGGCGGAGAACTCGGCCGGAATATTGGTGCCGGAACCGCCCATGCCATTGCCGTTCGGGCAGCCGCCCTGGGCAACGAAACCGTCGATGACGCGGTGGAAGGTCAGCCCGTCATAAAAGCCGTCCCGGGCCAGCTTGGTGATCTGTTCGACGTGTTTGGGCGCCAGGTCCGGGCGCAGCTTGATGACGACATCGCCGCCTTCGAGCGTGAATACCAGTTGTTCTTCAGCCATGTGTCTTTCTACTCCGCAATTCTGGACGGCACGGTGATTTCGCAGATGTCAGGCAGATTGCCCTGGGCATTGCGCAGCGTGTCGAGATAGCCCGCAAAGGCCTCGCTGTCCGTGTCGACGACTTCAATCTCGATCTGGTCTTCGGCCGGCAGCTCGCTGCCGATACGCATGGAGCGGATGACGTCCGGACGGAAATCCGGGTCTTCCATCGCCGAGCCGACCGCGATCCGGTCGACGGCATCCATGCCATGGCGCACCCGGCCCCAGACCGTATAGGTCGCATTGAGGTGATCGGGGCTGCCGGTGGTGATGTAGAACTGGCTGCGGGCCGAGTTCGGGTCGCTGGTGCGCGCCATGGCGGCCGCGCCGCGGCAATGCAGCAGCCAGGACTGGACCATGCCGTCGCCAGTGATGCCGGCCAGCGCGGCGGTCTGGGTGCCGGCATGGAAGCCGTTCCAGAAGCCGGCCTTGGCCATTTGCGGGATCTGGCCCGGATTGACGACGCGGTCCTGCAGCTCGCTGACGGCGGGCTCGCCGGTGCGGCGGATGGTGAATTCGGCTTCCATCGGCGGCTTGTCGGCCGCATTGCCCGGATTGGCGCGCGAACCGCCGCCCTGCGCCATGAAACCGTCGATCACCCGGTGCCAGACCAGGAAGTCGTAGAAGCGCTCACCGACCAGCTCGCGCAGGCGTGCAACATGGTTGGGGGCGAATTCCGGCGCCAGCTCGACCACGACCATGCCGTGATCGGTGTCGATGTAGAGCAGACGGTCCTGATCGACCGTACGCCAGGCTTCATCGGGGAAATCATAGGCCGGTTCCGCAGCGGCGGGTTCGGCCTGGGTGGCGACGACCGCGGTGCTGGCGGCAGAGGCCGCGACCTCGGTGTCGGCTTCGGTTGCCGCTTCGCGGCCGCAGGCAGCAGCCGTAAGGGCCAGGGCGAAAGTGGCAGAAAGGGTCAGTCGCATGATCACGCAAGTCGCTCCTTGAGACGGGCTTCCACGGCGGGCGGCACGAAATCGGAGATACGTCCGCCCAGGGCTGCGATTTCCTTGACGAGGCGCGAGGCAATCGCCTGGTGACGCGGATCCGCCATCAGGAAGACGGTCTCGATATCGTCATTGAGGCGCTGGTTCATCGCCACCATCTGGAATTCGTATTCGAAATCGGAGACGGCGCGAAGACCGCGCATGATCGACTCCGCGCCGATCTCCTCGGCAAAATGCATCAGCAGGCCGTCGAAGGGCCGGACCTCGATCGCCGCGCCGGCCTCGAACTTCTCGACCTCGTCACGCACCATCTCGACGCGTTCCTCCAGCGAGAACAAAGGCTTCTTGGCCTCGTTGATGGCGACGCCGATCACCAGCTTGTCGACCAGTTTCACGGCCCGGCCGATGATATCGAGATGGCCGTTGGTGATCGGGTCGAACGTCCCGGGATAAAGGGCGGTTCGGGTCATGTCGGTCTCCTGGCCGGCTGCCGCCGCTGCTTGTAGCGGGATTGCGAGCGCCTTCAAAGCGTTTCGGGATCAGGCCTCGCTGTCATCCGCGGCGCCGGGCGTATCGTCCGGAGCGGCATCGGGCGCCTCGCCGGCCGGGCCTTCACCCGCCTCGAGCGCCTCGCCATCCTCGTCTCCGGCATCATCCCCGGCATCGGGAATGCGGACCACGGCGACGACATTCTCGCCGTCATTGAGACGGATGAGACGCACACCGCGCGACGAGCGGCTGGCAATCCGCACGGTGTCGACCGGGAAGCGGATCAGCTGGCCGCCATCGGTGACCGCCATGATCTGGTCGGCATCCTCGACCGGGAAGCTGGCCGAAAGCGGGATCTCGCGCTTTACATCGGTGGCGGCGACGCCCTGATTGCCGCGGCCCATGACCCGGAAATCATAGGCGGAGGAGCGCTTGCCCATGCCGTCGGAGCCGACGGTGAGCACGAATTCCTCGGCCGCACCCAGCTCGGCCAGGCGCTCGGTCGTCAGAGCGGCCTCGTCATCGCTGCCATCCTCGTCGGCCTCAAGCACCGGTGCATCGGCCTCCTCGTCATCGCCCAGCGCGCGGCGCATGGCGGTGGCGTGTTTCATGTAGGCGCGGGCTTCCGGCGAGGTCACATCGACATGGCGCAGGATCGCCATGGAGATCAGCGTATCGCCCTCGGCGAGGCGGATGCCGCGCACGCCGACGGAATTCCGGCCGGCAAAGACCCGCACGTCCGTCGCCGGGAAGCGGATCGCGCGCCCCTTCTCGGTGGTCAGGAACACGTCGTCGTCCTCGGTGCACAGCACCACATTGACGATGCGGTCGTCCTCGGCTTCCAGCTTCATCGCGATCTTGCCGTTGCGATTGACCTGGACGAAGTCGGACAGCTTGTTGCGGCGGACGGTGCCCTTGTTGGTGGCGAACATGACGTCCATTTCCGCCCAGACGCTCTCATCCTCGGGCAGCGCCATGATCGAGGTGATCGTCTCGCCCTGCTCCAGCGGCAGCATGTTGACCAGCGCCTTGCCGCGCGTGTTCGGCGCGCCCATCGGCAGACGCCAGGTCTTGGTCTTGTAGACCATGCCGCGATTGGAGAAGAAGAGCAGCGGCGCATGGGTGGAGGCGACGAAGAGCGTGGACACGAAGTCCTCATCCTTCATCGACATGCCCGAACGGCCCTTGCCGCCGCGGCGCTGGGCCCGGTAATCGGACAGGGCCGTACGCTTGACGTAGCCGCCATGCGTGACGGTGACGACCATGTCTTCGCGCGGGATCAGATCCTCGTCCTCGAAGTCCAGCTCGGCATCGATGAATTCGGAGCGGCGCGGCGTGGCGTAGTTCTCGCGAACCTCGCGCATCTCGTCGCGGATGATGTCGAGCACACGATCGCGCGAACGCAGGATGTCGAGGAGATCGGCAATCTGCTCGGCCAGCGTCTTGGCCTCATTGCCCAGCTCTTCTCGGCCCAGACCGGTCAGGCGGTTCAGGCGCAGTTCCAGGATGGCGCGAGCCTGTTCGTCGGTCAGGCGCAGCGTATTGCCGTCGGTCAGCACGGAGCGCGGATCGGCCACCAGCTCGACCAGCGGCGCCACGTCGAGGGCCGGCCAGTCGCGCGACATCAATTCCTCGCGGGCGGCGGCCGGGTTCGGCGCGCGGCGGATCAGGGCGATCACCTCGTCGATATTCGCCACGGCGAGCGCCAGGCCGACGATGACATGCGCCCGGTCGCGCGCCTTGTTCAGCTCGAACTTGCAGCGGCGGGCCACGACCTCTTCGCGGAAGCGCAGGAATTCCTTGAGGATATCCAGCGCGCCCAGCAATTGCGGACGGCCACCGACCAGAGAGAGCATGTTGGCGCCGAAGCTGGTCTGCATCGGCGACCAGCGATAGAGCTGGTTCAGGATCACATCGGCATTGGCATCACGCTTCAGCTCGATCACCACGCGCAGACCGGTCCGGTCGGACTCATCGCGCAGATCGCCGATCCCCTCGATCTTCTTGTCGCGAACGAGTTCCGCGATCTTCTCGATCATCGAGGCCTTGTTCACCTGGTACGGAATTTCATGGACGATGATCGCCAGGCGGCCATTGCGCACTTCCTCGATCGAGGTGCGCGAGCGCATCATGATCGAACCGCGCCCCGTCGCCAGCGCATTGCGGGCGCCGGTCCGGCCGAGGATCAGACCGCCGGTCGGGAAATCGGGCCCCGGAATGTATTCCAGCAGCTCGGTGTCGGTCATCGCCGGATTGTCCATCAGCGCCAGCGTACCGTCGATCACCTCGCCCAGATTGTGCGGCGGGATATTCGTCGCCATGCCGACGGCGATACCGCCGGCGCCGTTGACCAGAAGGTTCGGGAAGCGGGCCGGCAGGACCACCGGTTCCCGGCGCTCGGCCGAATAGTTTTCGACGAAATTGACCGTGTCCTTGTCGATATCGGCGAGCAGCGACTGGGCCACCTTCTCCATCCGCGCCTCGGTGTAACGATAGGCAGCGGGCGGATCGCCATCGATGGAGCCGAAATTGCCCTGGCCGTCGATCAGCGGCACGCGCATCGACCAGTGCTGGGCCAGGCGCACAAGGGCGTCATAGACCGCCTGGTCGCCGTGCGGGTGATAACGGCCCATCACGTCACCGACGGCGGTAGCGCACTTGCGGTAGGATTTTTCGTGCGTCTGGCCGTTCTCGTGCATCGTGTAGAGGATGCGCCGGTGCACCGGTTTGAGACCGTCGCGCGCGTCCGGGATCGCGCGGCTGACGATGACGCTCATCGCATAGTCGAGATAGGAGGAGCGCATCTCCTCCTCGATCGAGATATTGCCGATACCGTCGGGAAGGCCGGCATTGTCGCCAACCGGCGGAAGCTCGTCGTCGTGATCGCTCAAGGCGGTCCTCATGTGCTGGTTTCGCAGGTTTCGGCCGCCCCGGCCGGCACCCACGAAAAACGCCGCCGTCACGCCGCTGGCGGCCGAAGCCGGAAAAGCGCGTGAATCAGGCGGCAGGCCTGTCGCCAAGTCTTAACAATCGGGGGGGGCTGGCGCAAACACCAGCGTCGGTTGGCCACGGCGCGATTGGCAGGTGCTGTCTTCCGTTTGTGACATTCCCCGCTTACACCCGGTCACAGCTTCATCTCGTGTTGGGGAACCCGATATGCGTCTTGCCGCCTTTGCCACCTTGGCCACCACGGTCCTTCTGGCCGCCTGCAGCCACGTTCCGTCGCGCGCGCCGCAGGAAGATCCGATCGTGCTGATGATCGGCCTGGACGGTCTGCGCTATGACGCGATCGACCGCTGGGATGCGCCGAACCTGCAGGCGCTTGCGGATCGCGGCACGCGGCCGGAACGCATGATTCCCGTCATGCCGTCGAAGACCTTCGTGAATTTCTACTCCATCGCCACGGGTCTCTATCCCGAGCATCACGGCATGATCTCCAACTCGCCCTGGGATGCGGCCGCCCGCCGTCATTTCTCCAATGCCGAAGGCAGCCCGCAGGACCCGTTCTGGTGGCAGGGCGAGCCGGTCTGGATCACGGCCGAACGTCAGGGCCTGCGCAGCCACATCATGTTCTGGCTCGGCTCGGAAAGCCCGGTCGATGGCGATCTGGCCAGCGTCTGGCACCCCTATGAACACAACAAGCCCTATGACGAGCGGGTCGACGAAGTGCTCGCCTGGTTCGACGCTCCGGCCGGCGAGCAGCCGCGCTTTGCCGCGGTCTATTTCGACCATGTCGACACGATCACCCACCGCTCCGGCCCGTTCACGCCGGAAGAAGGCCAGGCCGTTGCCGAAGTCGACCGCCTGGTCGGCGAGATCGTCGACGGTCTTGAAGAACGTGGCCTGCTGGACCGGACCAATATCATCATCGTGTCCGACCATGGCATGTCGGCCGTCTCGACCGAGCGCGTCATCCGCATCGACGAGCTGGCCGATCTCGACGGCATCCTGTTCGAGGAGGGCATGGGCTCCTATGGCATGGGGCTGGAGCCCTTCCTGATGGGCTATGGCAGCGAGGAAGACGTCAATCGCGTCTACCACGCGCTGCAGGGCGCCGATCCGCGCATCATGGCCTATCGCCGCGAAGACTATCCGGACCACTGGCACTTCAATCACCCGGATCGCGGTCCCGACCTCTTCATCCTGGCCCAGCCCGACTGGCTGATCACCACGTCCAGCACCGATCTGAGCAATCCCTATCACGCCTCGCTGCACGGCATGCACGGCTATGACAACCGCGCCGAAAGCATGGGCGCAACCTTCATCGGCGCCGGACCGGTCTTCCCGCAGGGCACCCGTCCGACGGCGTTCGAGAACGTCAATGTCTACGGTATCATCGCCTGCGCGCTGGACCTGGAACCGGCACAAACCGATGGCGATCCGGCCGAGATCGCCCGCATCACCGGCGGCAACTGCCCCGCCGAATAGTACGCACGGGACTGGCCAATCCGCGTCGTATCCGGTTCACTTCTCCCGCCATTCGGGAGAGACGCATGAACACGCTGACACGACGCGGATTTGTCTCCGCCAGCCTGGCCGCAGGGCTTGTCCCGCCGGCCCTTGCCCAGACATCCGCCGAGACATCTCCTTGGAGACCGGCCACGCCGCTGCCGGTGCGCACCCAGGAAATCTATCCGGCCGTGCTGCACGGGCGCATCTACCTGGCCGGCGGGCTGTCGCCCGATGCCGAGGTGACGCAGGGCGGCATGGGTATTCTCGACCGCGTCTTCTGCTGGTCGCCGGGTCCGCATGCCGGCGGCAGCTGGGCCGAGATCGCCGCCCTGCCCGAACCGCGCCACCACCCCAATCTGGTCGGTCATGACGACGCCGTCTTCGCCATCGGCGGCTTTCATGCGGCCCAGGGCGGGGCCTGGCACATGCTCTCCACCAACACCCGCTACGATCCAGAAGCCGACACCTGGCAGGAGGCCGCGCCCCTGCCCGAGCCCTTTGCCGAGACCTGTGCCGTCTCGCTGCCTTCGGGTATTCATGTCGCCACCGGCCGTCAGCCCGCAGGCGAAGCCAATGCCAACTGGCCCGACCACACCGACAGCGACGCGCATTTCGTCTATGACGCCAGCGACGACCGCTGGCGCCGGGCCGCCCCCAATCCGAACCCGCGCAACTCGGCCGCCGGTGTCGCCCTGGACGGCCGTTTCCACGTGATCGGCGGCCGCCGTGTCGGCGCAGGCAATGAGACCCATCACGAGGCCTATGATCCGCAGACCGACACCTGGCACACGCTTGCCCCGCTGCCACAGGGCCAGGGCGGGCTCGCGGCGGCTGTTGCCCATGGCCGCATCCACGCTTTCGGCGGCGAGTGGTTCGGCGATGATGGCGGCGGTGTCTATCCGGAAATGTGGATCTATGACCCGGCCGCCGATGCCTGGCAGGCCGGTCCGCCCATGCGCACGCCGCGCCACGGGCTGGGCGGTGTTGCCATCGACGATCGCATCTTCGCCATTGCCGGCGCGACCGGCCCGAGTGCCCGGGGAACGACCGGCGGGGTGGAAGTGTACGCTCCGGGCTCCTAACTATAGGGGGTAACCGGCCGGAGCCTCCCATGCTGATCCGAAGTATCCTCGCGTTTGCCCTAATCGCCCTGGCGCCCGCCGCCATGGCCCAGACACCGGACGCGACATCCGGGGATGCCGCGGCGACGGTCCGCGTGCCGATCGGCGGGCATAATGGCGAGGCCCTGTCCGGGCTGGCCGTCTTTACCGAGGGCCCGCAGGGCGTTCTGATCCGGTTGCGCGTCAACGACCTGCCGGTCCAGGCCCGCGGCCAGTGGCACGCCATCCACCTGCACGAGACGGCCGACTGCTCCGGCCGCGGCTTCACGGCTTCAGGCGGCCATATCAATCCTGACAGCGTCGCGCACGGCCTGCTCAACCCGATGGGCCCCGCCCCGGCCGACCTGCCGAATATCTGGGCCGATGCTGCCGGCAATATCCACGCCGAACTCTATACCACCGGCATCACCGTCACGAATGCCCCCGGCCGGGTGTCCCTGCTCGACGGCGACGGATCCGCCATCGTCATCCATGCCGGACCGGACGACCACCATTCCCAGCCCATCGGCGGCGCCGGTACGCGCATCGCCTGCGGCGCGATCACGGTGGACTGACTGAAGCGCACGGGCGCAGATGTCCAGGAACGACGATCCGACTTCAGGCAAAAAATCAACCATAGATTATACTTGATTAAGTTCCGGCATTTGCACACGCTATGATAGCGCAATCCGCGCACACTTGGAGGAGACAAAAATGCTTCGCAAGATCACGCTGGTGGGACTGGCCGCCGCCGGAGTCGCCGTCGCTGGTTTCGCCGCTGCCAACGCGCTCGGCCAGTACACCATGTACGAGTACAGCTACTACAGCGACGAAACGCTCTCTGAAGAAGTCGGGTGGGCAATCGAGACCTGCGTCAACGGTCAGATCATCCTGAATCAGGCGCATGGCACGGCGACGCAATACTACACCACGACACCGACCGGCACTTGCTTGCCGGGTGGCGGGGGCGGTCCGTTCTAGCCGCTCCAGACAAGACAAGAGGGCGGCCCGAACGGGCCCCCCTCTTGCGCTCCTACCCTAATGGAAGCCCGGCTTCGTGATCATCAGGACGAAAATCCCGATGAGCGCGGCAAAGGCCGGCCAACCCAGCACGAACCAGATCCGCATCAACCGGTGAACCTCCGGCGGGACGGTCTCCCCCTCCGCCGCCGCGAGCCGATCGCGCACACGATACTGGATCCACACCACCGGCAGCCAGCAGGCCCCGATAAAGCCGTAGAGCCCGTAGCTGGCCAGCAGCCAGGGCGCCGTCAGCGGCCATCCGGCCAGATGCGCCAGGGCGATGCCGGACAGGGGCTGGATAACCACCGCACTCGCCGTGAACAGCCAGTCAGCCAGCACTACGTGGCGCGCCACGAGCGCAAAGCCAGCCCGCCCGCCGGACCGCCAGGCCATCAGCATGAAGAAGGCAATCGCCGCACCGGATCCGAACAGGACACAGGCCGAGAGAATGTGGACCAGCCGGGCGATCACATAGAGGTCCATCAGCGTTCATCCTCCGTCGCCGCCACCAGCAGCGCCAGTGCCATCGCCGGGAAGACCTTGATCACCGGGCCCAGCGGATCGGCCCACAGGTCCGGCGCCAGCCAGCTGATCCCGGCGACATAGCCAAGCGTGCCCGCAATCATCAGCGCTGCGGTACTGCGCACACGCCATTTGGCGAGCATGGCAAGCCCTACCGCGATGTCGAACAGAGAGGTGAGCCAGAAAACAAGTGCGCCTGCCGGGCCGGTCAGCCCCGCTCCCGCCAGCACATCCATCGCGCCGGACCGGGCGACCGTCAGGGTCAGAAGACCCGTCACCAGCCAGAACAGGCCCAGCACCCAGCGCGCCAATGGCCGGGCAAAGCCCAGCCGCGCCTGCCAGCGATCCTGCACACCGGCGGGATGGGCCGCGAGCCAGTCGTGAAAGCCGCGTGGCCGGGCACCCGTGGCCTCGATCCAGAACGCCGGATCGCCCTCAACATCGAAGTCGAGCTGTTTGAGAGCATTGCTGCGCAAGGGCGTGCGCACGCCCAGCCAGCCCAGAAGATCCCCGGCCCGGAAGGCCGGCGCGGCCAGCCAGCGCGGCACCGGCCAGATGCGGGTCTCGCCAAAGCCGAGCCAGCGGCGATAGCCGCGCGCGGCATCGGCCAGGCTGACCCGTTCCGGCCCCGCCAGATCGAAGCTCTGCCGGCACGGCGCATCCGGCCGGACAAGATCGGCGACCGCCGCACACAGATCATCCATGCCGATCGGCCTGAAGACCTGCTGCCCGCCGACCAGCGGCGTGATCCAGGGAATACCGCACAGCGCACGCAGCAGGGCCGTTCCGCCATAGACATTGCGGGCAATCACCAGTGACGGGCGCAGGATCAGCCAGTCGAGATCGCGGGCCTTCAGCGCCGCCTCCCCCGCCAGCTTGTCCCGCGCATAGCTGGACCCGGCTGCTGCATCGACCCCGACCGCCGAAATATGCAGCACACGCCGGACGCCGGCCTGCTCGCACGCAGCGAACAGGGCATCCGCCCCCGCGACATGGACAGCCCGGCTGTCATCGCCGAGCCCGTCCTGCAGCACGCCGACACAGTTCACCACCGCATCGACACCCGCCAGACGCGCCGCCCAGTCTTCGGAACTATCGTGCCGGAAGTCGCAGGCGACCCAGTCCAGCCAGGGCGCTCGCCGCCGGGCGGTTTCCACGCCACGGGCGGCCGCCACCACGGCGTGTCCGGCGGCGTGTAGATGCGCCGCGATATGGGAACCGATAAAGCCGGACGCTCCGGCAATGAGTATCTTCAAGGCGGCGCCCCTCCGGCCGAATCTGCAGCCAGTCTACAGCGCAGGGGCGCCGCCGGAAGATCAGTCCTGACGCTGATAGTGCGACAGGGCGTTTTCCAGCCGCAGGGTCAGGCCCGTCGCCTCACCCAGGGCATTGCGATGAAACTCGACCTCCCAGACGCCCATCGTGTCGGCCATGTCGGCCAGCACGAAACGCGTCGGCGAGAGCGGGGTCAGCGGGCTGTAGCGATCGCCGCCGGCCCGGCCGATTTCCAGCTGGCCGTCCTGGACGCGCACCGCCAGCGGCAGTTCGAAAAACCCGCCGCTCATCTGTTCACGCAGCTCGACCGGGAAGCCGGCATCGACCGCATAGGCGCCCGAAAAATCCGCCAGAACGGCCGGATCGAGCCTCAGCTGCGGCGCCACAACCGGCGCATTGACCGGCCAGTCCATCGTGTCGGCAACCGCATTGCGGATCTCGTTGATCAGGGACCGCCCCCGGGCGCCATTGGTCAGAATGACCAGGCCGTCGCCCGTGGCCGGATGGCCCTCGATCCAGGCGCGATAGGAATTGTTCGTGCCGCCATGGTGGAAGACAAAGCTCTCGCCGCTGCCGGTCACCCGCGGTCCCAGCCCGTGCTCGCCGGGCGCGATACGGGTCATCATGGCGAGGGCCCCGGATTGCGACAGCGGCCCCGCCTCGCCGCGATAGCTGTCGATCAGCCCGGCCACCAGCGCACCCAGATCATGGGCGCTCGTCCACAGGCCCGACGCCGCCATTTCCGGCATGGCCTCATAACCGCGCGGCAGAGCAACCGGTTCACCACCGCGATTGTGCGCGCGCGCGATATTGCCATGTGCCGGCGGCAACGGATTGGTGTAGGTGCTGCGCGTCAGCCCCAGCGGCGCGAACAACTGGTCGCGCGCGACCGCCTCGAAGGGCGCGCCCAATACATCGCTGACCAGTAATTGCGCCAGCGTGTAGCCGCCGCCGGAATATCGATAGCCGGTCCCCGTGCGGAATTCGCGCGCCAGCGGCTCGCCGCCGGCCGGGGCCGCACCGTCCAGCGTCGCGATTACATCCGGCAGGGCCTCGCCCGGCTGGAAATCGGCAAAGCCGTGAATGTTGAAGCCGGAGGTGTGCGAGAGAATGGCCCGCAGACTGACCGGCTCACCGGCAAAGGCATCGCGTTCGGCCGGCAGCTGCCAGGACGAGACCGTGTCCAGCACATCGGCATCCAGATCGAGATAGCCGGCTTCGGCCAGCCGCAGGATCAGCGTCGCCGTGACGACCTTGCTGACCGAGCCGGCGGAAAACACGGTGTGCGCATCGACCGGCGCGTCACCGCCGGCCTGCAACACGCCGAAACCGGCCTCATAGACCACCGCGCCATCATCGATCACCGCAACGGCGACACCGGGCACGGCATAGTGCGCCATGCGCTCTTCGAGCGTCCAGCTTTGCGGCGCACCGGCCTGCTGGATGCGCGGCCGCAGATGATCGGCAAAGCCGGCGGCGCGCTGATCCGGGCTCTGGGCCTGGGCTGCCAGGACGATTGTGGTGGTGGCTGCGACGGCCAGACAGGCGCCCAGCACAAAGGGTTTCGCCAGGCTGGCGAAAGAGGATTTCGTCATCGGTGTCTCCGGAAAGTGTGATCCCGCCGCCGCGCCTTGAATGGCTGGCGGCGGGTATGGCAGCTGAGGCTAGCGGCCCGTCGGGGCCTGGTGCGTGGCGCCATTCGCTTCAAGCCAGCGCACCATGTCGCGATGGCCGTTGCGACGCGCTTCGCTCAGTGGCGAGCGGTATTCCTCGCGGCCATCGCGGATATTGGCGAGCACGGTCAGCGACAGGTCGGCTCCGGCCTCGGCCAGGCGTTCGGCGACATCGACATGACCGCGCTGGGCGGCATTGATCAGCGGTGTCTCGTCGCCGCGGACATAGGCGTCAGGATCGGCGCCGGCTTCCAGCAGCAGATCGACGACATCGACACGGCCGCGCAGTGCTGCGGCGATCAGGGCATTGCCGTCACCGGAATAGGCCTCGTTCACATCGGCGCCATAGGACAGCAGCATTTCCACCATCTCGTAGTCGCCGCGGGCGGCCGCCGCGATCAGCGGATTGCCGTCCCCGCGCACGCCCAGATCGGGATCGGCACCGGCTGCCAGCAGGATGCGCACAGCCTCTTGCTCGCCATTGCGGGCGGCCGCCGTCAGCGCCGTGCCGTCGCCGGAAAAACGCACATCAGGATCGGCGCCATCAGCCAGCAGGGCCGAGACCTCGCCGGTGCGGCCGCGGCGCGCGGCGTGGAAGAGGCGCGCATCGCGATCGAGGGATTCATCCAGCGAGCGCGGCGCGGCGGCCGGCGCGTCCAGGGTGGCTCCGACGCCGGGCGTCAGGATGAGGCTTCCCGCGGCCAGCACGGGCAGGATGAGGGCAAAACGCATGACACTGTCCTTTCGATCGAGCGCACCGGGCGCTGTGAGATGGCCGATACGGCGGGCCAGACCGCTGCGGGTCGGCGCGGCCGCGAGGGCCAGGGAGGGCGTTTTCACGGCCGCTGCCGCACTGTCGAGCAGGGCAATCGCCAGGGCGCGGGGCTGACCGGTAATGCGGGCCGCCTGCCGGTCGCACAGGGCTTCGCGGGAGCGGTCGAGTACCGGCAGGACCCAGCGTAGCGGCAACGCCCACCAGAACATGGCCATCACGGCCCGCACGCCCAGCGCGGCCCAGGTGTCGCCGCGGCGCACATGGGCAATCTCGTGCTCGATCACGGGCCGGGCCGAGGCGTCCAGCACAAAGCCGCGCGGCACCAGAATCAGCGGCGCGGTGAAACCGGCCACCATGGGGCAGTTCACCGCGTCACTTTCGGCCACCGGCAGGGCGAACGACATCGCCAGTTCGGCCGGCGGCACGGTGCAGCGCGCCCGCGCTTTCAGACGCTGCAACGCAACCAGATCGGCGGCCAGGCGCAACAGCATCACCAGGGTGACAAAGGCCCAGATCGCCAGCCCCGCCCCGGCAAGCAGGTCCGCCGAAACCGGCAGGCGCTCGAACAGGCCGGCCGTCTCGATGTCCGGCAGCTCGGGCAGGCGCTCACGCGCCTTGACCGGCGTGTCCGCGATATCCGTCACGGCCGGCGTTTCGATATAGACCGGCAGGGCCTCCTGCGGCGGCGCCGGCCGCGGCAGGATGGCGATGATGAAGACCAGGGGGACGGTCAGGATGGCCGCCAGCGCCAGATCGTGGCGCTCGCGCAGCCAGGCCTGCGGGGCGAACCGGTCGAAGACGGCAATACCGGCGGCCAGCACCGCTGCCGCGGTCAGCGCGAAACCGGCGGACTGGATCAGGGCTGCGATCATGGCTCGCCCCCCCCGCCGCTCTTGCGCAGCACTTCGGCACGCAGCGCCTCGATGTCTTCCAGTGTCAGCTGGTCGTCCTTCACCAGGTGCTGGGCCAGGCTCTGCGCCGATCCGCCGAACAGGGATTTCACCAGCGAGCCCAGCGCCGAGGCCTGGGCGCCCTCACGCGACAGCAGCGCGCGATAGATGTGGGCGCGGCCATCCTTGCGGAAACCGACATAGCCCTTGTCGGCCATGATGCGCACCGTCGTCAGGACCGTGGTGTAGGCCAGGCCGTGATCCGGTGCGAGCACATCGGTGATCTCGCGCACGCTGGCTTCATCGCGATCCCACAGGACCGCCATGATGCGCTGCTCGGCATCGGTAAGCTGGGGAGAGGCAGGACGAGCCATCTACGAATTCCTTAGTTGATAGAGCCAACCTATCCCGGCCGGCGACGCGTTCAACTAAAAAATTAGTTATGGACTGAAAACGGAAGCGGGATTGGTGGTGGGCGCGTCCCCCGGGGGCTATCGGGAGATGGCTCGACAGGCCTGGGCGAACCGCCACCGGGAGGAACGCCCTTCCCCCAATACGTCATCCCCCGGCTTGTCCGGGGGATGACGGCCGGTGCTACGGCGCCGGAGCATTCCCGACTAGAACGGGATCTCGTCGTCCAGGTCGGCGTTGGAGAAATCTTCCTTCGGGCCTTCCATCGGGCGCGAACCGCCGCCCTGGCCACCCTGGCTGCCGAAGCTGTTGTCATAGCCGCCGCCGGACGAGCCCTGGAAAGAGCCACCGCCCTCGCCCTTGCCGTCGAGCATCTGCAGCTCGCCGCGGAAACGCTGCAGCACGACTTCGGTGGAGTATTTCTCCTGGCCGTTCTGGTCGGTCCACTTGCGGGTCTGCAGCTGGCCCTCGACGTAAACCTTCATGCCCTTTTTCAGGTAGTTCTCGGCGACCTTGGCCAGCTGGTCGTTGAAGATCACCACACGGTGCCATTCGGTCTTCTCGCGGCGCTCGCCGGAATTCTTGTCGCGCCACTGTTCGGACGTCGCGACCGAGAGGTTGACCACCGGATCGCCATTATTCATGCGGCGGATTTCCGGGTCGCGGCCCAGATTGCCCACCAGGATTACCTTGTTGACGCTTCCCGCCATCGCCCTTGCTCCGTCTTGTCGCGGCCGCCCTTTACGGACAGCCCATTTGTTCACATTATGTTCCGCGGGTCAATGCCGCCCACGAGTCGCGCCGATTTGAAAGGAGGGGCTGGCGAGAGTCCAGAGAGGTCGGAAGCGCAGACGCAGCCGATCGTGACGCTGGCCACCACGAATAAGCGCAAACGGTTTTGAAGGCGAAAGCAGCAGCGCCGGGCCAGCGGCGCATCAGGGAGGATAGGCCACCCTGACCGTAGTGACGGCCTCGCTTTCAAACTGGAGACGATGGTATGGGATTTTTTCCGCTTATCATCGCCCTAGACATGAAAAAGACCCGGACCACCTGGCAATTGCGGATCCGGGTCCTGTTCATAGTCTAAGGACAGGGGGTGGGCCGAGAGGCTCATCCCCGCTCCAGAAATATAGCACGCTTCCGGCGGACCGCAACGCGACACAAGATGCGGACATCGCCTCCATTCTGACGATGGTTCCGCCCCGAACTGCATGCCGGAAAGACAATCTCCCCCGCCTGCATCACGCTCATCTCGTCCGGATCAGTCGGCAGCGGGCTCAAAGACCTGCGCAAGGAAGACTTCCTCGGCTTCAGCAACGGCCGCGACATTTTCCGCGCCGCGGATGCCATGCCCCTCACCGTCAAAGCGCAGATACTCCACCGCAATACCGGCCGCGCGCAGACGCTCCACCAGCGCATCCACCGCCGCAACGGGCGCCCGGTCATCCTCGACACCGTGTGCAATCAGGGCCGGGACGCGAATACGATCGGCATTCTGCAGCGGCGAGATCGTCTCCAGCACCGCCCTGACCGTCTCGTCGCGCGCATCGCCATACTCGACACGCGTGAAGTCGCGCATGTCTTCCGGACGGGCCTCCGCAAGGTTCACCAGATCTGCCAGCGCCGAATAGGCAATCACACCCCGAAGCCGGTCGGAATACTGCACAGCCGCCGCCAGCGACAGCAGCCCGCCATAGGACGGCCCGACCACCACGACACGCCCGGAATCGAAGCGCGGGTCGGTATCGATCCAGTCGAGCAGCGCGCCGACATCGCGGATGGCATCGCGCCGTCCGACACCGTCATCGAGCGTCAGGAAGTCACGTCCATACCCCTCGGACCCGCGGACATTCGGCGCGATGACCGCAATACCCTGGGCGGACGCCCGGTACTGGAAATCACCGGCATAGATCGGCCGCAGCTGATAGGACGGCCCGCCATGCAGATAGACGATCACGGGGCTCGCCCGGCTGTCCTGCGGCGCCCAAACCACGGTATCCAGCCGGCGCACCCCGCCATCGACCGTATCGAACGTGGGAAAGGATTCGACCGTCGGCTCGACCAGCGGCACGCCTTGCGGTCCCGGAAGGGCGAACCAGCGCCGGGCATCCTGTCCCGCCAGCGAAACGCTCCAGATTTCGCCCGGACCGTCCCAGCTCTGCATGACCACGGCGGCCCGCGACCCGTCCGGCGACAGTGCAAGTGAATCGACCACGCCGGTGGGAAGACCGCCCAGGCCGCGCGACGCCCCGGCATCCAGATCGACTGAATAGATCACCGATGCCCCGCTCTGATTGACGGATACCACCGCATGCTGCCGGTCGCGGGAAAGCGCCCACTCCTCGACCTCACCGCGCACACCGGTCAGCAGGGGCTCGAATTCCAGGCTGCCGGGATTAATGGCCCCGAAGACGGAAAGACCCGATAGCGTGTCCGATGCGACCAGGACGGTCTCGCCGTCGGCCGCAAAGCGTGCATCCGCGAATGCCTCTTCCCGGTCGGGGTCGTCGATGCGACGCACATCTCCGGTGCCCAGCTCGAGAACGCGCAATTCCTGATCGGTGTCGGAGCGATAGGTCCACAACAACAGCCGCGTCCCGTCCGGACTCCAGTCCGACGGGCTGGTTTGCGGCGGCGCCGACCAGACAACACGGTGGTTGTCCATATCATGGGGGTCGTAGACGACGATGTCGGCCCGATCCCAGTCCGGCGCCCGCAGGTTCGACGCGAGCACCGATCCGTCAGGGCTCCAGCGCGGCCGGCTGGTGATATTCTCGGTGAAGCCCACAGGATGCCAGTCATCGCCTTGCGGGCCGCCGCGCATGACCGGCTGGAACCGTCTGCCCGCAGGCTGGAATACAGCGGTCAGCACTTCGCCGGGATGGCCCGGACGCGATGCCCAATCGGAAATGAAGCTGTCGAAACCGGTCAGCGCGCGCGCCGCTTCGCCCGGCCCGGCAACCGCAAAGGCCTGGCCGTTTCCATCACCGCCCCACCAGCGGAACACGATGCCGTCCTCTTCATTCCATTCGAGAACCCGCGCTGCGCCGCTGCCGGCATAAGCGTCCCGCTCGACCGCGGCCGGCATGGACGCCTCGCCTGAACTGGCCGCAGGAGTGGTATCCGCCGCGCCCAACAGCGCACCGGCAAGAGAGAGGACCGTCAGCATGTATGCCTCCTGACTGGAAGGGGTCGTTCCGGGAAGCGCGAAGCTAGGCATGCCGCAGCGGGCGCACAAATTACGATGTGCTTAGGTCGTGGCGCGGCCCGTCACCTCCCGCCACTACGGTGTCAGCAGGGCCGGATCGTGCGACTGGACGGGCACCGCATCACCGCCTATCTCACACCGTTCGAATGGACGGCTGGACACACAGCCACACGTTCTCCTATTGTTCCGGTTCCGCCCTTCCGGCGGGACCCACGCCAGAACAGGTCCGTAGCAGCATGGCGCTCGACAAAATCCGCGTGCAGGGCGCACGCGAGCACAATCTGAAGAATGTTTCCGTCGAGCTGCCGCGTGACAGCCTGATCGTGTTCACGGGCCTGTCGGGCTCGGGCAAGTCCTCGCTCGCTTTCGACACGATCTATGCCGAGGGCCAGCGGCGCTATGTGGAAAGCCTGTCGGCCTATGCGCGCCAATTCCTGGAGCTGATGGCCAAGCCGGACATGGACTCGATCGAGGGTCTCTCGCCGGCGATTTCCATCGAGCAGAAGACGACCTCGAAAAACCCGCGCTCCACCGTCGGCACAGTCACCGAGATCTACGACTATATGCGCCTGTTGTGGGCGCGCGTGGGCGTGCCCTATTCGCCCGCCACCGGCCTGCCTATCGAGAGCCAGACGGTGAGCCAGATGGTCGACCGGCTGATGGCGCTGGACGATGGCAGCCGCCTCTATCTGCTGGCGCCCGTCGTGCGCGGCCGCAAGGGCGAATACCGCAAGGAATTCGCCGAATGGCTGAAGGCCGGCTTCCAGCGCGTGAAGGTGGATGGCGAGTTCTACACGCTCGAGGAGGTCCCCGCGCTCGACAAGAAGTTCAAGCACGATATCGACGTCGTGGTGGACCGCGTGGTGATCAAGGAAGGCCTTGAAAGCCGCCTCGCCGACAGTCTGGAAACGGCGCTGCGCCTGGCCGACGGCATTGCCGTGGCCGAGTCGGCCGACCGTACTGACGAGAAGGGCAAGGCCGAGCGCATGATCTTCTCGGAGAAGTTCGCCTGCCCGGTCTCCGGTTTCACCATCGAGGAAATCGAGCCGCGCCTCTTCTCCTTCAACAATCCGGTCGGCGCCTGCCCCACCTGCGACGGTCTCGGCCAGTCGCTGAAATTCGACGAGAACCTCGTCGTGCCCGACGGTGACAAGCCCTTGTCCGACGGCGCCATCGCGCCCTGGAGCCGGGCCACCTCGAAACTCTACCAGCAGACCCTGCAGGCGCTGGCCGGGCATTTCGGCGGCGACATGTTCCAGCCCTGGCGCGACCTGCCGGAGGAATTCCGCAAGGTCGTGCTGTGGGGCACGAAGGAGAAGGTGACCTTCGTCTATGAGGACGGGCTGAGAAAATTCGAGACGCAGAAACCCTTCGAAGGCGTCATCCCCAACCTCCAGCGGCGCTGGCGCGAGACCGACTCGAGCTGGGTGCGCGAGGATCTGGCCCGCTTCCAGTCCTCCCAGCCCTGCGAGACCTGTGGCGGCCGGCGTCTGAAGCCGGAAGCGCTGAGCGTGAAGATCGACGGCCAGGACATTTCAGACGCCTCGAAGCTCTCGATCCGCACGGCCGAGGAATGGTTCTCCACCGTCTATGAAACGCTGTCGCCCAAGGACAAGCAGATCGCCGAGCGCATTCTCAAGGAGATCCGCGAACGGCTGAAATTCCTGGTCGATGTGGGTCTGGACTACCTCACCCTCGACCGGGCCTCGGGCACGCTATCGGGCGGGGAAAGCCAGCGCATCCGCCTGGCCAGCCAGATCGGCTCGGGCCTGACCGGCGTGCTCTACGTGCTCGACGAACCGTCCATCGGCCTGCACCAGCGCGACAATACCCGCCTGCTGGAAAGCCTGCAGGGGCTGCGCGATCTGGGCAATACGGTCATCGTGGTCGAGCATGACGAGGAAGCCATCCTGACCGCCGACTATGTCGTCGATCTGGGCCCTGCGGCCGGCGTGCATGGCGGCGAGATCGTCGCCGAGGGCACGCCCAAAGAAGTGATGGCCAATCCGAAAAGCCTGACCGGCCAGTATCTCGCCGGCACGCGCCGCATCGAGGTGCCGGAAAAGCGCCGCAAGGTGGACAAGAAGCGCACGGTGAAAGTCGTCGGCGCCACGGGCAATAATCTCAAGGGCGTCGATGCGGAATTCCCGCTCGGCGTGATGACCTGCGTCACCGGCGTGTCCGGCGGCGGTAAGTCCACCCTGACCATCGAGACCTTCTACAAGGCCGCGGCGCGCAAGCTGCAGAAGGCCCAGCAGGTCCCCGCCCCGCACGACCGCGTCGAGGGCCTCGACCGGCTGGACAAGGTGATCGATATCGACCAGTCGCCGATCGGCCGTACGCCGCGCTCGAACCCGGCGACCTATACCGGCGCCTTCACCCCGATCCGCGAATGGTTCGCGCAATTGCCCGAAGCCAAGACCCGCGGCTACAAGCCCGGCCGCTTCTCCTTCAATGTGAAGGGCGGACGCTGCGAAGCCTGCCAGGGCGATGGCGTGGTGAAGATCGAGATGCACTTCCTGCCGGACGTCTTCGTCCCCTGCGATGTGTGCCACGGCAAACGCTTCAACCGCGAGACGCTGGAAGTGCAGTTCAAGGGCAAGTCCATCGCCGATGTGCTGGACATGACGGTCGAGGAAGGCGCGGACTTCTTCAAGGCCGTGCCGGCCGTGCGCGACAAGATGGAAACCCTCAAACGCGTCGGTCTGGGCTATGTGAAGATCGGCCAGCCGGCGACCCAGCTCTCCGGCGGCGAGGCCCAGCGGGTCAAGCTCTCCAAGGAGCTCTCCAAGCGCGCCACGGGCAAGACGCTCTACATTCTCGACGAGCCCACGACAGGCCTGCATTTCGAGGATGTCCGCAAACTGCTCGAAGTGCTGCACGAGCTCGTCGATGCCGGCAATTCCGTCGTGGTGATCGAGCATAATCTCGACGTCATCAAGACCGCCGACTGGCTGCTCGACCTCGGCCCCGAGGGCGGCGATGGCGGCGGCGAGATTGTCGCCCAGGGCACGCCGGAAGATGTCGCCAAGGTCGAAGCCAGCTGGACCGGCCGCTACCTCGCCCCGATGCTGGAACGCGACAAGGAATTGCGGGCAAAGGCGGGGTAGGCCGCTAAGACATCATTTTCGCAACCGGCCAGCGCTTGGAGGCGATAAGATGTGTCGCGACATATGCATGGGTCGCACACGCGAATGCGAGAATGCAATTGCCTGCGACAGAGACGAGAATGGCAGCGGAAATCGACGGGAGGTGGACCTCGCCGGAAGGCGGCGTTGCATCAGGTACTGAGACCACAGCATAAACATTGAGGCACACCAGTCCGGCAACGAACGGTACCCATGCCGCGTAGAGCCTCCAGCCCAGCGCTTTTGTAGGACGCCAGCTTGCGGTCACGAGCAATCGGTTTTCCAGAACACCCAGTGCAAGTGAAGGCCCGAGGCGCGCCCAGACAAGCGCTGCAGCCAGCATGGGCACTATCAGGAAAGTCACTAGTCCGACGCCTGGATAAATCATCTCTACAAGAACAGAAAATACCGCGGCTGGCATGGAAGCCACCACACCGATCGCATGGATGCAGAAGGCCGCGAAGAAGAGCCAAAGTTCAGCGCGCGCCAATCGCATCGGAAACCTGGTGCGCTCCGCGGTATTCATCGCGAGGCGAAGCCAGGCGCCGGACACGGATACCACCAGCAGGGTGACGACCAGCATCAAAGCGACAGAGAACAGCGTGGATGCGGCGGTTTGCTCGTCACCGAAGAAACTCCGCCAACCGTGTTGCAAAGCCACAATGAGCGGCAGCGGCAAAACTCCGGTCGCGAAAACCGCCAGTGAATCGTATGGCCGGTTCGAAATCACATGGAAGAGCCAACCAGCGGCCCGCAACGGGTTGAGTGGCAGCGCGTCGGTCATGGCTCAGGCTCCCCCTCTGACTGCCTCGGATCAAGCCGCGTCAGCGCGCTGTTCCGCCTCAGTGACTTCGCGGGCCCAGTCGCTTTTCCATCCATCGATGACCATCGCGATATAGACCGTCACTCCGACCCACATCAGTGTGGCCGGCAAGATCGCCAGTTCCTGCACGAGAACGGGAAGTGCCAGCTGCGAGAGACCCGGCGCCTCTCCGGTAATCATCGCATTCATGATGAGGTTCTGGAGCGAGAGCGCGGGTACAAAGAGCGAAAAAACGACAAGCAGCATTCCCAGGACTAGTCCAACCGCCATTACGGCGAGCGTGGCGAGAAACGTTTTCCATACGAGGCTACGACTTCCCGCCCAGACCTTCGCTATAGCGAGCGTCTCTGTCATGAAGCTCATCGGCGCCAGGGCCGTTAGCCGCAGCGATACCCATAGATAGACGATGCACAGCACCACGAATGCCAGGACCAGAATGACGGCGAGGCCCATCGCCAGCGACGGGGCCGTGGCCTGCAGACCGCCGAGCATGCTCATCGCCATGACCGGCATGGCGTTGAACACGATATAGCTTCCCCAGATGACCGCCCAGGCAACGGCAAAGCTCCGCACCGGCGCTCCGAACGGATAGACGGTGAGCCGGACGGTCCCGCTGGACATCAATTGTACCCAGGGCAGCATGACCACAAACCAGACAAGCCCCTGGATCAGGAGCGGCAACAGTCCCCGGGTCAGCCACGAGACCGGGTCAATCATTGCGGCCGGATTCTGCATGGCCGTCGCGGCGCCCTGGAGCGTCAGAGAGGTCACGCCCAGCGCCGTGATCGCCGAAATCACATAGGTGACAATCAGAAGCAGCCAGAACGGCCGGGGCCGCAGCACGCCGGTTGTCAGGAAAAGCGCTGCAGCATTCAAGGGCTTGAAGTGGCTCATGATCCCCCCGGTTCGAGTCCCGGCTATCGCTTAGCACAGCGTTTCAACTACAGATAGTCTCGCCGATGCGATGGGAATCGAACCCCGTAGGCCGCGCGCACGCGCGATCCCGCCTGAGCCCGCCCTACCCCACGATCAGCCAGACCGCCCACAGGGCGCTGGCCGAGGCGATGGCGCCGAGCACCAGGACCAGACCGTCGCGCACGGTCAGGCCGGCGGCCATGATGATGATGCCCAGGGCGGGCACGACCACGCCGCCCGGCACGATCGACGCGGCGAACATGGCCAGCGACATCACCACGCACAGCGCGGCGAACCCCATCGTCCAGGGCCAGTCGAACAGGATGTGAAAGCGCGGCTCGATCACCTGGTCGACCCGGCGCAGCCAGGGCCGCACCCAGTCGACGCCACGCCGGAAGGCGTCGGCGGAGACCTCGAACCGCCGGACACGCTGCGGCAGCCAGAGCCGGCGGGAATTGGCGAGGAAGTGCAGCGAGATCAGCAGGGTCAGCCCGGACATCGCCCAGGTGACGCCCGGCAGCATGCCGATGACGGGCATGATCGAGACCAGGGTCGGCAGAAGGAGGAGCGGCCCGAAGGAGCGTTTCTCCAGCGCGTCGAGGATTTCGCCCAGCGTGATGGAGGTGCCGTCGGCCGCGGCCGCGAGCTCGTTGAACAGGGCTTCCAGCTTCTGCGGGCCGTCCGCATCACCGTCTGCCGTGCTGCCGGAAGGACCGGACTGTTCGGTGTCTGTCATTCCGCTTCGCCTTGCATCCTGCCACCAGGCCGCGCGCGGCGGCCCGGGTCAGGATGCCGCGACGTCGCGCATACGCAAGAGCGCATCGTCAGCCACCGGCTCGCGCTCCTGCAGCGCATCCCAGCGCGCGATATAGGCGGAATAGCCGTATGAGACGATGCTGGCGGCGAGCGAGAAGACGATCATCAGGGCCCATCGCAGCATGCCGGCCGAATCCGGCGACACCCAGAGCGCGGTGACCGCGCCCAGATCGCTCGGTCCGATCAGGTCGAACCGCTTGGTGACGCTGCTGAACGGCGCGAGCTCGGTCATGGCTGCGACAATCACCAGCGCGAGCAGGGCGGGCCAGAAGATGCCCCGCGTCACCGGCCAGACGTCTGTCCCCCAGACACGCCTGTCACGGATGGTGAGCGCCGGCAGGGCCCACAGCCTGACACTCACCCAGGCGAACACCGCCAGCAGGACCGCACTGGCGGCTGCGTCAGGCAGCGCAATGCCCGATGTGAACTCGACCAGAGAGATCATTGCCCACATCGACAGAGCGGCAACGATCAGGACGGCCCCCAGGATCAGCGCGTGGACGATCAGGCTCAGGGTCAGCCGCCCTTCATCGGCGCCCAGCCGGAAGGGAAAGGCGTGGATCTCTCCGCGAACCAGAAACCGCAGCCAGGCCGCGCTGATCGAGATATAGCCCGCCCACACAGCCAGGATCAGGCACAGCGCGATGGAGGTGTCGGCCACACGCAGGTCTCCCATCCGCTGCGGGAGGCCGGATTCTGCGAGGCTGGATGCGCCGTAGACGGTGAACACCCCGCCAACCAGGAGTGTTGCGAGCAGAGCGCTGGCCAGAAACAGAAGGGCCGCCGCCACAGGCCGGCGCACCATCTGCAAGGGGCCGTAGAAAGCAGCGGCAAACGGGTTGAAGGCCTTCGAGGTCACGCCGTCATCTCCAGACATCCTGAGCGAGAATGATTCCGGAAAACAATCTATCAGCGCAATCCCTCAGCCGCTAGCCCTCGCGGGGCGAGGCGCCCATCGGGTGATTTCCGTCGAGCACGGTGCGATCGTCCGCGCTGCCCTCCTCGCCGACACGCTGGGCATTGTAGGCCGCCACGCCGTGCCACATGCCTTCCCAGACGATCTGCATGAAATAGCTGAGCACGAAGCCCAGCCCGAGCATGCCGATCGTGACCGGATTGGCGAAGACGTTGGAGATCGCATCGATCACCTGTTGCGGGTCGGCCTTGGCGCCCGACGCTTCCAGCGCGACGAACTCCATCAGCACCGGGAAGAGCGCGCCCAGGAAGACCAGCTGGATCATGCCGCCAATGATGGAGGACAGGATGAAGACCATCACCGCCACCGCGATATAGGAGACCAGCATGTGCCAGAAGACGCCGCGCGTCGCCGTCCAGCTCTCGAAGAAACGGAAGCGCGACTGGTGCACGGTCAGCGCCGGCGCGCAGGCCATGCGCACCGCGATCACCAGCACGGCGATCAGCAGCACCAGAACGATGAGCGCGACAATCAGGCCGCCGGCCGCGCCGGTGAAGACATTCGCGTCCCGGCCGCCGGCTGCCACACCGGCCCCGACGACGGAAATCGCAAAGACCGTCACGAAGCCGAAATAGACCACCACGCCCAGGATCCAGTAGAGGATGTTCACGCCCAGCAGGCGGAATTCGTCACCGCCCAGGCGGAAGGGCAGGCCCGGCTTGATTTCGCCGCGGGTGAGAAAGCGCAGCCAGGCGGCCTGGCTCATCAGCGCCAGCGCGATCCCTGCCAGCGCGATAAACGGCATGAAGCCCATGATCGGCATCAGCATGCCGAAGACGCGCCGCACGGCCTCCTCGTCGCTGAGCTGTCCGGCCTCGTCGAGAATGATGAGCTGGGAGAGATTGTCCCAGACAGGCGCGAGCAGGGCCACGCCTGCCGCAGCGAGAAGGCCGACCAGCACGGTCTGGCAGATCATGATCCACAGCGCGCCGCCGGGATTCTCACCGAAGCGCTTGAAGAAATGGAAGATGGCATTGCCGATATCGAATGATCGTACGGTCATGAAGGCCCCCTGCTGGCCGCTTCCCTGTCCGCTGCCATCATGACGGATCGGGAGCGACAGGCCAGAGGGAAAACGCCCGCGATCGTCCCGGCGGGGCTGATCACGCGACGGCTCTAGCCGGCCGGTGTGCGGGTGCGCTTCTGGTAGAGATAGGCGTAGAGCCCCGACATCACCGGGTAATTCACTGCCGCGAACAGGCCCAGCCAGAGCCCGTATTCCCGCGCCCGCGCCACGCCGGGCGTGCCGGACAGGTCGGCCGAAATCAGCGCCGAGACATCGATCAGGCGATGGCCCAGCACGGTGCTGAGGATCTCGTAGAGCGCCAGTTCACTCAGGGTCAGCGGCAGGCCGGCCAGCACCAGGGCGGCCGCGATCCGCCAGCCATTGCCGTCGCTCAGCGGCCAGGCCTTCATCACCTGGATGCGCTTTGACGCGATCGTCGCCGGCAGGGCCAGTACCAGGCGCGCCGACAGCCAGGTGACGATGGCGAGGCCGGCGAGGCCGGCCGCGATGACGACAACCCAGTCCGATATGCCCATATATTGCGTCGCACCGGCGACATCGAAGCCGGACGCTTCCGGGTCGATCCCGGCGCGTTCCAGCGCGCCCATGGTCACTGTACCGAACAGCGTGCCCCAGAACAGGAAGACCAGCACGAAAACGATCACGATCAACAGGCTGATCAGGATGTAGACCGCGAAGACCCGCAATTCCTCATGGCCCAGCTGCAGGCCCAGCCAGCCGGGCATTTCGCCGCGCACGGCCAGGCGCAGCGACGCCGCCGACAGCGCCACGCTTGCCGCGACGGTCGCCAGCGACAGCAATGCCACGACGAGGTCCAGCGCCGACGGCTCGCTGCCCGCAGCCGTCATCGGCATCAGGGCGAGTTGCGCCGCATAGGCTGCCGTATAGGGGATCGCCGCAATCAGGATCTTGCGCCAGTGCACCAGGAAGAAGGCATAGGCGGCAAACACGCTGCGCAGGACGGGGACGGGAGACGGGGACGGCATGGACAGCTCGAAAGACCAGGTTGGCAGGACGACCGATCTAGCGCAGTTCGGCACAAAAGGGCACCGGTGCAGCGCTGTCTTGTACAGCGCCGCCGCACGCGGCCCGTTCGACGTGAAGTTGCCTTAACCTCTTCGCCCATTTTGACATTGACGCGTCATACCGGCCGGATAACCTCCCGCCGGGGACCGCGATTTTCCGATCGATCCAGGGGGAATTTCCATGACAGACGAGCCCATGCCCGCCAGCGGCAGCAACGTGCCCGATGAGAACGGGCCCGCCGAACCGGCGACACCTGCCAGCGAACCGGCCGCAAGCGGCGGCGAACGCCTGGTCTTCGCCCAGAGCGGCACGGTGGGCGGCATCCTGCCGATCACCCTCCTGAACGCGCTCCTGAACATCGTCACCCTGACCCTGTGGCGCTTCTGGGGCCGCACGCGGGTGCGGCGCTATCTCTGGTCGACCACCACGATCAACGGCACGCCGATGGAATATACCGGCTCGGGCTGGGAGCTGTTCCGTTCCTTCATCGTGGTGATGGTGCTGGTCTTCCTGCCCATTTACGGCGTGTTCTTCGCGGCCCAGCTTCTGCTGCCGCCGGAAACCGTGATCCTGGTCTTCGGCCTCGCCTACATCCCCATCCTGATCTTCTTCTCCTGGCTGCTCGGTCTCGCCGTCTGGATCGCGCGCCGCTACCGGCTGAGCCGCACCACCTGGCGCGGCATCCGCTTCGGTCAGGCCGGCTCGGCCAACACCTATGCCTGGGCCTCGGTGGGCTATGGCCTGCTGAGCGGGATCACGCTGGGCTGGTACGCCCCGGCCGCCGAGATGCGCCTGACCCGCCGTCTGTGGCGCGAGACTTTCTATGGCGACCGCCAGTTCCAGATCCTGCAGGAAGACGAGGGTCTGGCCGGACCGCTCTATCCCACCTTCGCGCTTGCCTGGATTGCCGGCCTGATCGGCTATATCGGCTTCATCGTGGCCTATATGTATGTGCTGTTCGGCGGCTTCGAGAACATGGCTGACGCGCCACCCATTCCCGATGCCATGATGCTGGCCAAGATCTACGGCCTGGCAATCGTCTACGTGCTGTTTGTGGGGCTTGCGAGCCTGCCCTATGCCGCCGCCTTGATGCGGCGCAAGGCGCAGATCCTGGGCCTGGAAGGCCTGACCTTCCGCCTCGATGCCAGATCGCTCAGCCTGGGCTGGATTTTCATCACGAATTTCCTGATCGTCACGCTGACCTTGGGTTTCGGCCTGCCCGTCGCCCAGCTGCGCCTGTGGCGCTATATCTTCAAACGCCTGGAAGCCGAGGGCGAGATCGACATCGAGGCCGTGCGCCAGAATGCCGATCGCGGTCCCAAGGCCGGCGAAGGACTGGCAGACGCATTCGATATCGGCAATGTCATCTAGTACGCACACACCCGGCCGGCCGTCCCTGGCCGGCACCTATGCCGACGGCGAGAGCGCCCGCCTTCACGCCGTGACGGTAACGCTCGACGCAGACATCCTCGCCCTCGACGGCGAGGATGTCGCCGTGCGCTGGCAGGTGCCGAGACTGCATCGCCTGCCCGACCGGCCGGACGGCGCCGCCGTCATCAGCGAAAAAGGGTCCGATGCCCGGCTGTGGATCGCTCCGGGCGACCGGGATGTGCTGCGCACCTGGTTCCCGCAGCTCTTCGCACCGGGCCGGACCCGGCGCGGCACGTTGATCCTGGGCTCGGCACTGACCGGCATCGCCGTCGCCAGCCTGGCCTTCCTGTTTGTCGGCCTGCCCCTCCTGTCGCGCCCCCTCGCCCACGCCGTACCGCTGGATGTGGAACGCCGCATGGGCGAGCAGACCAACCAGATGGTCACCTGGTTCACCGATGAGTGTGAAACCGGCGAAGAAGCCCGCGCCGCGCTCGACAGCCTGGGATCGCGGCTCTACGCCGTGTCCGGCTCGCCCTTCGAATTTCGCCTGCGCATCGTCGATGCCGGCTTCCCCAATGCCTTTGCCCTGCCCGGCGGCCGCATCCTGGTCACCGACGAGCTGATCGACGAGATGGAAAGCCCGGACGAGCTGGCCGGTGTGCTGGCGCACGAGGCTGCTCATGTCGCCCAGCGTCACGTCATGGCGGCGCAATTGCGCGAGATGGGGTTCGGCGTGCTGCTGGAACTCCTGATCGGCGGCGGTTCCGGCGCCGGCCAGGAAATCGCCCGCACGGGCGCCACGCTGGAAAGCCTGCGCCATACCCGCGGCGCGGAAAGCGAAGCCGACGATTATGCGCTGCAATACCTCGTCGCCGCCGACATGAACCCGCACGGGCTCGCCGATTTCTTCGAGCGCATGCAGACCGTGCTGGAAGGCGAAGCGGAGGCCGAAGCTGAGGATGCCGGAGCCGACGCCGACCTGCCGGCCGAGGACGCGTCAGAGCCTTCCGCCGAAACGGGCGACGCCCGCAATGATCGCTGGCTGAGCAGCGTGCTGCGCACCCATCCCGACACCCGCGCCCGCGCCGAACGGGCCCGCGCCGCCGCCGAGCAGATCGGCTGGTCCGGCGAGCCGGCGCTTAACGAAGCCGAATGGGCCGCCCTCCAGGCCGTCTGCTCCGACGGCCCCATCCCCGGCGACACCCCCTTGGAACGCGTCCGCGACCGGATCGGCGACGTGCTCAAACCGGGCGAGGATGGCGAGGATGCGGGGGAGTGATGCGGCGGCTTCGGTTCGGGCCGATCAGCGCAGCATGAAGGTGAAACTGACAATCACACCGTCCCGGCGGACCGGAACACCGTCCTGCATTGCCAGCTCGTACCGCCAGTTTTCGAGGGCGCGCAGGCTTTCCTCGTCGAACACCTCGCTGGGTATCGCGGTGCGAACGAAGCCGTCGACGGCGCGTCCGGTCTCGTCGATGGAAAACTCGACGACAACAACGCCCTCCTGCCCATTGATAGCCGCGCTGCGCGGATAGCGCGGCTCATTGCGCTCGATCGGTACGGCATCGATCATCCCCGGCGGCAGATCGCGCTCTTCATCATCCATGCCGGGCGCATGGCGGGACTGATAAAGCGGCTCAGCCTGCAGGCGTTCGTCGACCCGGGCAACATCGTCGCGCGCCCGTCCCCGCGCGAGGTCCTCCAGCGCGCGGGCGTCCAGCTGCACGTCCTTCAGCCAGTCCGGAGCATCTTCCTGGCTGTCCGCAATGTCCGCCGTCATGTGGAGATGAAAGGCCGCCTCGACATTGTCGCCGCGAAACAGCCGGGACACGCCGGCAATGAAATGCGCCGTCGCGTCGCTCGCTTCCAGGTCCGTTCCCCGCCCACGCCGCAGAGCGACAAACCCCTCGGCCGGTGCATAGGCGCCCCGCATGCGGCCCGAGCTCATGGTCATCTGCGCATGCAGAAAATAGGCGTCCGGGGCAAAGATCAGCGCCTCTTCCGTCATAGCATCAAGCGCCGGCAACGCCTCGACCGCCTCTCTCGAGCAATGATAGGCGTTGCGGACATGGTCAAGCTGCTGGGCCCCCAGGGCGGCATTATACCAGCGCCAGGCCAGCTGGGTGCCGGCCAGTCCGCTGCGCTCGCCCAGCTCCGCCGCTTCCCGCCAGGCTCGGTAGGCCGCGGAATGATCGCCGAGCGCGAAAGCCGCCATTCCCATATTTTCCGCCAGCAGGCCCAGCGTCTCATGCCCGATACGCTCCGCCTCGCCCGCCTCAAACGCCCGCCGTGCGGCGTCAAAGGCCCCCGCCCCGTCACCGGCTTCCAGCGCGCGCTGGTACTCGACATAGGGGCCTGTCACAGAGCTTGGCAGATCCTGCGCGCTCGCGGCAGAAGAAGCCCAGATCAGTGCCAGTCCGGCTGACAGAACCAGCGTCAATCTCACGTAGCTGTCCTCTTCTTTCTGGGTTTGCGTGACACGTGCGCGATCAATGGGAATCCCGCTCAAGAAGTTCCTGCTCTTCCTCACGCGCCTGGCGCCGGCATTCGCTTCTGGTCTCCTGGCACACGGAGAAGCGGAACTCGGTCAGCACGCCGGTCCGCCGGACGATTTCTCCGTCGATCACGGCCGGATCGTAGCGCCAGTCTTCCACGGCCTCGACAGCGGCCTCATCGAAGATTTGCGGCGGCGCGGAGGCGACGACCTCGGCATTCTCGGTGCGGCCGTCCTCATTCACGTCGAACCGCACCAGCGCCACCCCATCCAGGTTCGCCATCAGCGCGCCGCGCGGATAGTCGGGGATCTCCCGGCGAACCGGTTGCGCGTCGGTGTCGTAGTGCTCGGCAGTGTCAGTATTGCGCTCGAAGGTGCGTGACAGCATTTCGGGATAGGCCGTCGCGGCAATGCGCGCATGAAGATCCGCCTTCTGCACATCGTCATACCCGTTGGTGACGAGACTGAACCAGTAGGCCGAGGACTGGGCATCCCCCCTGAAGCGCTCTCCCAGGCTGGCATACATGCTGCCGGCCATATGGAAGGGCATGACGCTGTCCTCCCTCTCGCCCCAGAAATACCGGCTCAGCCCCAACATGTAGTAGCAGTATGCGTACATGGCATTGGCATCTGCGCCCAATTCCTCGAACGCCTCAATCGCATTTCCGGCGCTGCTCTCGAGGCGCCACCACGCCCCGGTGGAAACCGCTGCGCGCGTGTAGAGAAAATAGATCTCGGCCCGCAGATTGGCCGGAACCGGCACATCTGCCGCTTCCACACGGTCTGCCGCGCGCCCCGCGAAATTGCGCGCCCGGCCGCGACTATTGTCCGCGAAGGCGGACAGGCCCGCCATGTACCAGCGGCGGCTGCGCTCTACGGCATCGGTGTGAGGGTCATTATCCCCGATCCGTGCCGCTTCCAGCCAGGCTTCGTCGGCCGCCTCGTACTCCCCTTCAGCGTAGGCCACATCCCCGTAGTTGGCGGCCAGTATCCCCAGCAGGGACCGGTCGATCCGCGCGCGCTCCGCAGCCTGCCAGGCCTGGCGGGCCGCTGCCATCGCCGCCGGCCCGTCTCCGGCTTCCAGCGCGACCTCGTACTCCAGATAGGGGCTGGCCACCGATTGCGGCAGCGGATCGTCCTGTGACCAGGCCGGTGCCGATATCAGGGCAGCGGCCGCAAGGGCGGCAAGTACAGACTTCATTGTTTTTCCCGGCAGTATCCCTGCTGCGATCATCCCGCGCACCTGCGCCATGTCAAGTTGCCTGACAAGAAAAACCGGGCCTTACATTGCAGGGCTTGCCGTGCATCAATGCCCCGCGCCTGCCCCCGCCCCATTGACTCCCTGGAGTGTGCGCTCGATATGCCGCGCATGACCGATCAAGCGATGAAACCCGTACACGTCGTCGGCGGCGGCATGGCCGGCTCCGAAGCCACCTGGCAGCTCGTGCGCCAGGGCGTCCCCGTCATCCTGCACGAGATGCGCGGCGTGAAGGAAACCGACGCCCACAAGACCGACGGGCTGGCCGAGCTGGTGTGTTCCAACTCCTTCCGCTCCGACGATCACCGCACCAATGCGGTCGGTCTGCTGCACGAGGAGATGCGGCGTCTCGGCTCGATCATCCTGGAAGAGGGCGACAATAACCGCCTGCCCGCCGGGGGTGCACTGGCGGTCGATCGCGATGCCTTCTCCCAGGCCGTTACCAAACGCCTGAGCGAGCATCCGCTCGTCACCATCGAGCGCGGCGAGATTGCCGGCTTGCCGCCGGAAGACTGGGACAGTGTGATCATCGCCACCGGCCCCCTCACCTCGGACAGCCTGTCCAAGGCGATCCTGGACGAGACCGGCGAAGGCGAGCTCGCCTTCTTCGACGCCATCGCCCCGGTGATCCACCGCGAGAGCATCAGCCTGGAGAAGGCCTGGTTCCAGTCGCGCTACGACAAGGGCGAGACGGAAGCGGAGAAGAAAGCCTATCTCAACTGCCCGATGGACAAGGAGCAGTACGAGGCCTTCATCGACGCGCTGCTGGCCGCGCCGAAGACCGAGTTCAAGGAATGGGAAGCCGACACGCCCTATTTCGACGGCTGCCTGCCGATCGAGGTGATGGCCGAACGCGGCCGCGAGACGCTGCGCCACGGGCCGATGAAACCGGTCGGGCTGACCAATCCGCACAATCCCACCGTGAAGCCCTGGGCCATCGTCCAGCTGCGCCAGGACAACGCGCTGGGCACGCTGTTCAACATGGTCGGCTTCCAGACCAAGATGAAATACGGCGCCCAGACCGATATCTTCCGCATGATCCCCGGCCTGGAAGAGGCCCAGTTCGCGCGCCTCGGCGGTATTCACCGCAACACTTTCCTGAACTCGCCGAAACTGCTCGACAGCCAGCTGCGTCTCAAGTCACAGCCGCGCCTGCGCTTCGCCGGCCAGCTGATCGGCGTGGAAGGGTATGTGGAGAGTGCCGCCATGGGTCTTCTGGCGGGGCGTTATGCTGCCGCTATGCGACACGGACGTCAGCTCGATGCACCGCCTGCGACCACAGCGCTGGGCGCCCTTATCGCCCACGTCACCGGCGGTCATCTGGACGGCGGCAAGGGCTCGTTCCAGCCGATGAATGTCAATTTCGGCCTCTTCCCGCCGATCGCCCAGCCGACCCACGACGCCGACGGAAACCGCATCAAGGGCAAGGCCAAGACCCCCGCCCGCAAGATGGCCCTCAGCGCCCGCGCCCTGGACGATCTCGCCGGCTGGATCCGCGACAGCGAAGCGGGCTGAACCCCCGAGCACGCCCACCTGCATCCACTGCCTGTGCACACCGGTCTGTGTACAAACCTACACATAAAGGTTGTATGGCCTGTCCCGTTGTCGTGAAATTGCGGCGGGGAAACAGGGGATTGCCGATGCGTTGTGTGCGCCTTTTTTCGTGGCTTGCCGCAATTTTTGTGGCCGGCACCAGCGGGACTGCGGCTCAACCGCTCGAAGCCTTTGTCCAGGAGCCGCATATGCGCCTGGCCGAGCTTTCGCCGGACGGACGCCATCTGGCATTCACGACCGAGACGGATGGCCGCCTGACCCTCATCGTTCACGACCTTGTCGACCAGCAAGGCCAGTCCGTCGGTGTATCCGAAGTGCGTCCCATCGATCTTCGCTGGGCTGACGACCGCATGCTGCTGCTCATGGCGAGTGACGTCACCGCCTATCTCGGTCTGCGCGGGACGCTCGACTTCAGCGCCATCGTGGCCATCGACACCCAGGACGGCCTGTCGAGCCGGCAATTGCTGCGCAATGTCCGCCGGGCCGCAATCAATTTCAGCGGCGGCCGTCTGGTCGGCCTTGATGCCGACGCCGGACGCATTTTCGTGCCGCTGCTGGACCAGAATTTCGACATCAACCTCATGTCCGTGTATCCCCTGTCCGGCAGTTCCCGAATCGCCTTCCGTGGCAGCCGCTGGACGCGGGACTGGCAGGTCGGGTCCAATGGCGACGTGCTGGCCCGCATCGATTATGCCAGCGAGGTCCAGCGCGAAACCATCCGCGTTCCCGATGGATCGGGCTGGCGTATCATTTCCGAGGAAACCGGCATCGAGCGTCCCAGTGTCGGCCTGGCCGGAGAGATGCCGGATGGCCGGTTTGCTGTCACAACGACCTTCGCCAATGGATCGGGCCGCCGCGGGCTCTATGCCTTCTCGCTGGAAACCGGCGAGATCACCGGCGCGATCTTCGAACACCCTGACTACGATGTCACTGGCGTGATCTCCGATCCCTATACGCAACAGGTGCTCGGCGTGAGCTGGGATGAAGCCTTCCCGCGGGTGGAATGGTTCGATCCCCGGTTCACCGAGATCCAGGCGGTGCTGGACCAGGCCGCGGCCGGTCAGAACCCGGCCATTATCAGCTGGTCGCGCGATCTCTCACGGGTGCTCTTCCTCACCCAGTCCGGGGCCCAGGCCCCGGTCTATTACCTGTTCGATACCGTGACCCCGGCCATCCACCCCCTTGCCGAGACCCATGCGGGCCTGCCGGCGGGCAGCCTGCGGCCGCGTCAGCACATCACCTATCCGGCGCGGGACGGAACCCAGATCGAGGCCTATCTGACCGTACCGGAGGGCGAAGGCCCCTTCCCGACCGTCCTCCTTCCACACGGCGGCCCAGCCTCCAGAGACACGGGTGGATTTGACCCGCTCGCTCACTTCCTCGCCTCGCGCGGCTACGCCGTCATCCAGCCGAACTTCCGCGGCTCCGGCGGCTATGGCGATGCCTGGGAATTCGCGGGCCATGGCGAGTGGGGCACGGGTGTGATGCAGCATGATCTCAGCGACGCCGTCGCGGCCCTGACCACAGCCGGGATTGCCGACCCGGCACGGGTCTGCATCGTGGGCGCCTCCTACGGAGGATATGCAGCTCTGGCCGGCGCGGTCTTCACGCCGGACCTCTACCGCTGTGCCGTCGCCATTGCGGGCGTCAGCGATGTCGAGGAACTCATCGAACTCGTCGAGAACCGCTATGGCCGCCGCCACTGGCTGGGCGGTGCCTGGGCCGATCGCTTTACCGGCGAAGGCGACCAATCTCTCGCGGACGCCATGCGCGCCATCTCGCCCGCCAATTTCGCAGAGAACGCCCGGGCTCCCATCCTGCTGATCCATGGCCGGGACGACAGTGTCGTACCCTTTTCGCAGAGCCAGATCATGCAGCGGGCCCTGCGCCGGGAACGCAAGGATGTGGAACTCGTGGCTGTCGACAATGGCGACCACTGGCTGACGAGCACACAAATGCGCCGGGACGTCTATGGCGCCCTGGAAACCTTCCTCGCCGAGCATATCGGCGAATAGCCCTCCACAGCAGGACCTGCCCTACCAGGGCAGGTCCTGGCCGGAGACGTGGAAGAAGCGGCCGGACATGGCCGGGTTGCCATAGGCACGAGCGATCAGGTCCAGCTGGCCTTCCACGCTTTCCTGCACCGTCAGCTGGCCGTTCGGGCCACCCATATCCGTGCGCACCCAGCCCGGGTGCAGGATCAGGACAACAATGCCACGGTCGGCCAGATCATGGCTCAACGACTTGCCGATCGCGTTCAGTGCCGCCTTGGACCCACGATAGCCATAGCCGCCACCGGATCCGTTGTCGGCGATCGAGCCCATGCGCGAGGATTGCAGCGCGACGACCTTCATCTCCGAAGCGGCCACCTTGTCTGCGAACGCCTCGACGAGGGCCAGCGGTGCGATCGCATTGACCCGGAATTCCAGCGCCATCGCCTCGCCGGCCGCGCTGCCGAAGCTTCGGGTCTCCGGCGCCATCATGCCGGCATTGGCGAAGAGGAGGTCAATCGGACCGTCGATCTCGGCGGCCAGCCGTTTCGGCGATTCGAAATCCGTTGCGTCATAGGCGACCACGTCCAGCTTGCCCTCGCCCTGCGGCAGGGCCTTCAGCTCGCTTGCAGCGTCCGGATCGCGCACCGCTGCCGTGACATGCCAGCCCCGCTCCAGCAATTGCCGGGCGTGCTCGAGGCCGAGACCGCGATTGGCACCGGTGATGAGGGCGTGAAACATGTCGTCTTCTCCGTTGTTCTCGATTCAGCGCGACCGTGATGGGCCATCCCGTGCGCCGCTTCAACTCTAGTGCTGCAGCCGGAAATGTCACCGTCCCGTCAGGGACAGCCAGGTCAGGCGCAATTGCCGCGGCAGAAGCGGCCGCTCCGGCGCGATCAGGTAGGGATTGTCCGGCAGGGCATCCAGATAGCCGCGCGCAAGGACCGCATAGCCGGTGGCCGGCAGCGCCGCTGCGGGCAAGGGTCCGGCGGCCCTGAGATCGGCCAGGGCCTGTTCGGCAGCGCGGCGCACCGGGACCACGGCGCGCTTCACCTTCTCCTCGCCCAGGCCCTGCGCCAGCATGGCCGGCGTCGCGCCCGCGTCCGACAGATCGTCACCGCCCACCGGTGCGCGTCCGATCTTCGCGCGCACCGGGAAGGCCCGCAGCAGGCCGGTCAGCCCCCAGGCCCGGCCGGCGGCCTGCAGGGTTTCGGGCGCCAGTTCCGCTTCGCACAGGCGCAAAGCCAGGCTCATCAGCCGGCCAGCGGTCGCGTCGACATAGTCGAGCAGCGCGTCCACAGATGCGTAGGGCCGTGCGGAAATATCGTCGAAGCGCGCATCGATCAGCCCTTGCAGTTCCTCAAGCGTGATGAGACCGGTCAGTCCGGCCAGCCCCTCGGTGACGGCGTGGCGGCGCACCTTGGGCGTGCCGGCATACAGGTCAGCGACCGCGTCGTGCCACCATGTCAGCTTCATCTCGCCGATCATGCCTTCCGACGTGGCTTCGGCAATCCGCCCGATCTCCTGATTGAAGGCATAGAGGGCAAAAAGACGTGCGCGCACCCCTGCCGGTGCGAACAGCGCCGCAAGACGCCGGTCCGGGTCCGAAGCCTGCAGCATTTTATCGAAATCAGTGTCCTGCATGCGACTTACCGGTAGACAGAGCCGCCGGCCACACCATATGTCCGGTCATAGAAAGACGGCCGAAAAGGCCACATAATGTCCCACCACTGGTCCAACGAGAGGTTCTCATGGCTTTCACCCTGCCCGATCTGCCCTACGCAAAAGATGCGCTGGCTCCCCATATCTCGTCTGAGACGCTGGATTTCCACCATGGCAAACACCACAACGCCTATGTGAACAATCTGAACGGCCTCGTCGAGGGGACCGACATGGCCTCGAAGTCGCTCGAGGACATTATCCAGGACACGGCCGGCAAGGCCGACAAGGCCGGCATCTTCAACAATGCTGCCCAGATCTGGAACCACACCTTCTACTGGCAGTCCATGCGCCCCAATGGCGGCGGCGCCCCGACCAGCAAGCTGGCCGAGATGATCGATCGCGATTTCGGCTCCTTCGACGCTTTCAAGGACGCCTTTGCCAAGGCTGGCGCGACGCAGTTCGGCTCCGGCTGGGCCTGGCTGGTGCTGGCTGACGGCAAGCTGGATGTGCGCAAGACGCTGAATGCGGAAACGCCGCTCACCGAAGCCGGCGTCACGCCGCTGCTGACGATGGATGTGTGGGAGCACGCCTATTATCTGGACTTCCAGAACCGCCGTCCGGACTACATCTCCACCTTCCTCGATCACTTGGTGAACTGGGAGTTCGCGGCCGAGAACCTCGCCGCCGCCTGATCCGCCATTTCCAGGCGAATTCGGGGTCGCCAACCCGGCGGCCCCGCCCTAACCTTCCCCTCGGTCGATAATCATCATCCCGAGGGGGAGTTTTTTTATGGCGTTCCGCATCGCTACCGCCGCGCTGGCCCTTGCCGCCTGCGGCTTCACTGCCCATGCCCAATCTGCCGAAGCGGTATCCGATCCGCGTGCGCTCGGCTTTGATCCTGCCGCCTTCGAAGCGCTGGATGCGCGGCTCGACGCCCTGTCCGCCGAGCAGGCACGGCCGGGCTATGCCGCGATCATCGCGCGCGGCGACCGGATTGCGCATATCAGCGAAGCCGGTTTCATCAATATCGAGACCGGTGCCCCCTTCACGATCGACAGCCCGGTCCGCATCGCCTCGATGAGCAAGCCGGTGACGGCTGTGGCCACGATGATGCTCGTCGAAGACGGCACGATCGGGCTGGACGATCCGGTCAGCGATTACATCCCCGCCTTCGCCGATATCGAGGTGGCCATCAGCCTGATGGCAGACGAGGCCGGCGAGATCCAGACGCGGCCGCCGGAGACCGTGATGACGGTTCGTCACCTTCTCACGCACACATCCGGCCTGGGCTATATCTTCGAGAACCGGACCGATCTGGGCCGGCTCTACATCGAGAACTCGCTCTATTCCGGCGAGGGCGATCTGGAAGCCCGTATGGAACAGCTGGCCGCCCTGCCGCTCTACAATGATCCCGGCGATACCTGGCAGTATTCCTACGCCAACGACGTGCTCGGCCGCGTGGTCGAGGTTGCCTCGGGCATGCCGCTTGAGGACTTCATGGAGACCGAGATCTTCGAACCGCTGGGCATGCATGCGACCGGTTTCTTCTTCGAGGACGTCAATTTTGACGAAGCCGACATGTCTCCGCTCTATGTGCATGCCGAGGACGGCAGCCTGGTCGAGTATGCCGAAGCCTTCATGCCGGATTGGGCCTCCGGCGGTGGCGGCCTCGTCTCGACGGCCAGCGACTATATCCGCTTTGCGATGATGCTGGCGAATGACGGTGCCCTGGGCGATGTGCGGATCCTGGAGCCGGAAACGCTCGCCCTTATGGCGAGCCCCCAGGTCACGGCTGAACAGCTGGGAGACAGCTGGCAGGGGCGCAGCTACGGCTTCGGTGTCGATGTGGTCCTGCCGCCGGCCGATGGCGCCAGTCCGGCCGGTGTCCCGGGTGATTTCAGCTGGGGCGGGATGTTCGACACCGACTTCTTCATCAGCCCGGCAACCGATGTCAGCGCCGTGATCATGACGCAGATCCAGCCGGGACCGCACCGGGCCGAACCGCGCACCAGCGCCGTCTTCCGCCCGATGGTCTATGCGAGTTTCGCCTTCGACTGACAAAGTGCAGGACAGGGCGACGGAGATGCCGGGCAGCGGCGTTGAACAGGCGAGACGGACGCCCCTCCCTGTTCCCCTGTCCGTCTCGCTCACATGTCCCCCCTGACATGTCACAGGGCCCGCCAATGGCGGGCCCTGTTTGCATTCGGGATACTGCGGAGGCGACGCGTTACTGGTCGGAGCTCTCTCCGCTGTCGCGTTGCACCTGCGTGAACAGCAGGAGCGGCGACGCCACGAAGATCGAGGAATAGGTACCGATCACGATGCCCCAGATCATCGCGAAGGCGAAGCCTTCCAGCGACGCCCCGCCGATCAGGTAGAGCGAGATCAGCGCGACCAGCGTGGTCGCCGAGGTCAGGATGGTGCGCGACAGCGTGTCGTTGATCGACAGGTTAAGCACTTCGGGAAGCGGCATCTTCTTGTACTTGCGAAGATTTTCGCGGATCCGGTCATACACGACGACGGTGTCGTTCATCGAATAGCCGACAATGGTCAGGATCGCCGCCACCGTGGCGAGGTCGAAGGTCATCTGGGTGACCGAGAACATGCCGACCGTCGCAATGACGTCGTGGATCAAGGCGACGATGGCGCCGACCGAATACTGCCATTCGAAGCGGAACCAGATGTAGATCAGCATCAGGAACAGCGCGACGCCGATCGCGGTGAAACCGGTCACCACCAGCTCGCCGGACACGGCACCGCCGATGACAGTCGTCCCGCGCAGCTGCGCATCCGGGAAGTTCTCGGCGATAGCGGCTTCCAGCGTTTCGCGTGCGGCCTGGTTGGCGCGTTCCGCCTCCGCGCCCTCGCCCGGCTGCAGCGGCAGGGCGATCAGGATCGTGTGGCGGGCCTCCAGCGAATTGCCGGCCTCCTGGATACGCGGTTCACCGAGCTCCAGCGCCGACACAACAGTCCGCACATCCTCGATCGAGGTTTCCGGTGCCGTTTCCACCTCGGTCTGGATACCGCCGCGGAAATCGATACCGAAATTGATACCGACATTGGCGAACTCGAACAGCGAGAACAGCAGCACCAGGGCCGACAGACCAAGCGCGATGAAGCGCCCCCGGATGAAGGGGACATTGCCGGTGACCGGCAGGTATTTGACGAGAGCAAGTGACATCTCAGCCTCCCTTACAGCGGCAGCGACTTGGGCTTGAACGCCCGAAGCCAGAGAACCGCCAGCAGGCGGGAGAACACGAAGGCGGTGAAGACCGAGGTCAGGATGCCGACACCGAGCGTCACGGCGAAGCCGCGCACCGGACCGGCACCAAGCATGAACAGCACGGCCGCCGCGATGAAGGTGGTGATGTTGGCGTCGAGGATCGCGGCCAGGGCCCGCTCATAGCCGGCCTGGATGGCATTGGCCGGTGTTCGCCCGTGCCGGCTCTCCTCACGTATGCGCTCGAAGATCAGCACGTTGGCATCCACCGCCATACCGATAGTCAGGATGATACCGGCAATACCCGGCAGGGTGAGCGTCATGCCCAGGCCGGACAGGCCGCCCAGGATCAGCACCACATTGACCAGCAAGGCCAGCGTCGAGAAGACGCCGAAAATGCCATAGGCGGCCAGCATGAAGACGATCACCGCCGCAAAGCCGATGACGATCGCCAGCGTACCGCTCTCGATCTGGTCACGGCCGAGGCTGGCACTCACCGTGCGCTGCTCCACGGGCGTGAGCGTGGCCGGCAGAGCACCGGCATTGAGCAGAATGACCAGCTGCGATGCCGTCTCGTAGGTATAGCCGCCGCCGATGACACCGGAACCGCCAAGGATCGGCTCATTGATCCGCGGCGCCGTGATGATCTCGTTATCCAGCACGATCGCGAACTGGCGGCCGCGATTATTGCGGGTCACATCGCCGAAGATCAGCGCGCCCTGCGTATCCAGCCGGAAACCGACCACCGGACCGACATAGCTGGGGTGCTGCGTCACATTCGACTGGGTAAGGTTCTCACCCGTCAGCAATTGCCGCGTCTCGACCGCGAGATACTGCACCGGCTGGGTATTGGCGACCGGATAGATCGTCCGTCCCGGCGGCGTGCGGGCCTGACCGTTCGGTCCCGGATTGATGGTGTTGTCGACGAGGTGGAAGCTCAGCGCAGCCTGCGTGCCGACCAGGTCGATGATTTCCTGCGGATCGTCTGCGCCGGGCACCTGCACCATGACACGATCGGCGCCGGAACGGGCGATCGTCGGGTCCGTCGTACCCAGACCGTCGAGGCGGCGGCGGATCACCGTGATCGACTGGCTCAGCGTGCGTTGGCGGATCGCGGTGAACTGCTCGTCCGTCACGGAAATGCGGATCGCACTGGGGTCATCACCATCGCGCTGCATGTCGTACATCTGCGCCAGGCCGGGCTGACCCAGCTCGGTGGTGACGGGGCCATTCAGCTCGCGCAAGCGTTCGAACGCCTCGTCACGCTGTTCCTCGCGGATCATCAGCACGACGACTTCCTCGCCCACCACCGCGACGGAGCGCGGCAGAAGCGGCGGATCGTTGCGCAGCGTCTGGCGGACATCGGCAGCCAGACTTTCCAGCTGGGCCGTGCGCACCTCGTTCATGTCGACTTCAAAGACGATGTAGGAACCGCCCTGGAGGTCGAGACCGAGATTGATGGTGCTGCTGGGGATGTAGCGCCAGATCCCGCGCGGTTCGCGACTGCCGTCCGCCTCGTTGATCTGGTAGCGCACCGTTTCAGGCACCAGGTTCGGCAGGGTGTATAGTGCCCCGGCAAGAACCACGAGAAGAATGGTGAGGAGTTTCCAGCGCCCGAAATGCAGCATGGCAGCGCGGCCTTTTCAGCTAGACGGTCTGAAGATCAGTCGGACTTGGCGTCGTTGGCCGGCTTGGGCTCGGGACGCCCGCGCACCGTGGCGATCGTCTGGCGCACCACACGCACTTTCACGCCTTCGGACAGCTCGATCGTGACTTCCTCGTCAGCGACCTTGGCGATCTTGCCGATCAGGCCACCCTGGGTGATGACTTCGTCACCACGCTTGAGACCTTCCACCATTTCCCGGTGTTCCTTGGCCCGTTTTTGCTGCGGACGGATGAGAAGGAAATAGAACACCAAGCCCATGAGAATGAGCATGGGAATCGGAGAGGCGAGAAAGGATTCCATGATAACGCTAAGACCCCGGATTGCTGGGCGACGGGGACCGGCTGGGCCACCCGCGCCAGGAAAAGATTAGCGCGGGACTATATCGGTGCAGGGCTGTGTTGCAACAAGGCCTGACTGTAACCTTTCAGACCGGCGGTCACTGCAGGTAGTTCATCGGGTCCACGGGATTGACGCCATTGCGGATCTCGAAATGCACCTGCGGCCTGTCGACCGAGCCGGTCGAGCCCGCCTCGGCGATCACCTGCCCCTGGCTGACCTGGTCGCCCTCACTGACGAGCAGCCGGGAATTGTGGGCGTAGGCTGTCACGAAGCCGCCTGTGTGCCGGACCAGGACGAGCTGGCCATAGCCGGCCAGTTCACTGCCGGCATAGACGACCTGACCTGCCGCCGCCGCACGGACGCTTTCACCGGCGCGCGCCGCGATATTGATGCCGTCATTGCGGCCGCCATCGGGCTTGTTACCGAAGCTCGAAAGGACCGATCCGCGCACCGGCCAGTCAAAACGGGGTGATCCGGAGGTGGCCGGCGGACGGCGCTGCTCGGGCGGCGGAGAGGACGCGGTCGAACGGGAACTGGCGGACGGGTCGCGGCTGGCCAGATTGACCACCGTCGCTCCCTGGGGCAGGCGGATCTGCTGGCCGACTTCCAGATTGTAGGGCGCGGAAATACCGTTGTGGCCGGCCAGCTGCTGGAACGGAATGCCGTAGCGCAAGCCGATCCGGTAGAGATTCTCGCCGCGCTGCACGACATGCATCAGCGGCCGCGGCATCGACAGGACCTGCCCGACATTCAGCGTGTAGGGCCGGTAGAGACTGTTGGCTGCCGCCAACTCCTCCATCGGCACGCTGCACATCACCGCAATCTCGGACAGGGTGTCGCCGCGCTGAACGGTGTAAGCGCTGCCGCAATCGCGCGGCGTCACCCGGGCCGGCGGCGTGGGGCGCGTGTTGGCACTGGTCGGGTAGCGGTTCTCGACGCGTGCCGGCTCGCGCGGCGTTGTTGCGCAGGCGGCAAGCCCCGCGCACAGGGCCGCAATCAGGCAAATCAATGTCGAAAGACGCATCGCGAGAATCCAGCTCCTGAAGCGAACCGCGCCATCAATCCATGACAACGCTTAACCGCCAGTTATCCAAGGCTTCGGTTCAACCCCTGACGGCACTATTATGGACGCCCCGTCGCGAGCGTCCAGACTTGTCGGAAAATGGGGCAGAAAATGGGGCGAAAAAACGGGCGCGACTGTGATCGGACCGGTTGCGGGTCAGAGCGCCCTCGCCTCGCCCTTCACAAGCGGCACGAAGCGCACATCCATCAGGTCTGTCTCGACGATCGTGTCGCCCTCGCGCACATAGCGCACCAGCACCTGCTTGATGTCGCGATCGACCGGCGCCACGGCGATACCGCCATCCTTGAGCTGTTCGAGGATCGCGTCCGGACGCTGCGGCGCGGATGCGGTCAGGATGATGCGATCGAACGGCGCCTGCTCTGGCCACCCCTGTGTGCCGTCGCCGATCCGGGTGACGATATTGGTCAGCCGCAGCGCCTCGAACCGGGCCTCGGCCTCGCGCGACAACGTGCGATAGCGCTCGACCGTGTAGACCCGCCGCGCCAGCCGGGCGAGCACGGCAGCCTGATAGCCCGACCCCGTCCCGATCTCCAGCACCTTGCAGCGATCGTCCAGCTTCAGGGCCTGGGTCATGAGGGCGACGATCAGCGGCTGGGAGATGGTCTGGCCACAATCGATCGGCAGCGCCCGGTCATCATAGGCCTGATCGCCGAACCGATCGGGCACGAAGAGATGACGCGGCGTGCGCTCGAGCGCACCCATCACCTTCGCGTCGGTCACACCACCGCCGCGCAGGCTCATGACCAGCTGGATCATGCGCGGGTCGGGCAGGTTCATCGGATCGTCCCTTCGATGCCGTGCGGTTGCGCGCTGGCGGCTCAGCTCTTCGGCGGCACCCCGCCGAGCATCCGCTTCAGATTGCCCAGAGTTTCGCCGTGCGTGAGGTCCATGTGAAGGGGGGTGACGGAAATCTTGCCGTCATAGACCGCCTTCAGGTCCACCCCTTCAGGCGGATTGGACAGGATGCCCTTGAAGGCGAGCCAGTAGTAATCCATGCCGCGCGGGTCTGTGCGGTGTTCGGCGTGCAGGATGTGCTGGTCGCGGCGGCCCTGGCGGGTCACCTCGACCTCAGTCACATCCTCCGGCTTGCGGTCCGGGAAGTTGATATTGATCAGCACGTCCTCGGGCCATTTCAGGTCGAACAGGCGGCGCAGGATCGGCGCGCCGTAAAGCTCGGCCGTCTCCCACTCGATCGGATCGCCCTTCTTGAAGCCATAGGCCTGCGACAGCGCGACCGAGGGGATGCCCAGCTGCATGCCCTGCATCGCGCCAGCGACCGTGCCGGAGAAGGTCACGTCCTCGGCGATGTTCTGGCCTCGATTGACGCCGGACAGGACGAGGTCCGGCTTCTTGTCCGGGATGATGTCCTGAACGCCCATCAGCACGCAGTCGGTCGGCGTACCGGAAACGGAGAAACGCCGCTCATCGTACTGGCGGACACGCAGCGGCGAATGCAGGGTCAGCGAACGCCCGGCGCCTGACTGTTCCTCGGCCGGCGCCACAATCCAGACATCGTCCGACAGGTCCCGCGCGATCTTCTCCAGCACCTTCAGCCCGTGGGCCCGGATACCGTCATCATTGGTGAGCAGAATGCGCGGGTTGTCAGGGATCATGGGCTGGGCGTCCTTCGGCTTTCTTTCGATCGCTTCTAGGGGGTTCCCGGCAAGGCGGCAATCAATGCATCAGTTCCGCGATCACATTCCCGCCAGACGGAACGTTTCACGAACGCATATTTCGTGATATCATAATTAGAGATATTCAGGAGTCGATCATGGGCCAGCCCCGCGAACATTTTTCCGCCGATTTGGACGCCGCCCAGCTTGCCGAGCTGAAAGCGCTCGCCGAAGCGGAAGGGCGCGAGCTCCGGGTGCTGGTCGATGAGGCAATTGCCGGGCTGCTGGCCCAGAAGCGCGCGCCGGAAGCTCAGCCCGGCGTTGCGGAGCTGCTGGACCAGTCGATACTGAAATACGACAAGCTCTACCGGAAGCTTGCCGAGTGACCCGCACCTATCTGACGAAGCAGAGTGTCCTGTTCATTCACAGGCGTCAGATCGAGATATTTGGCGGCAGCGACGGCCTCCGGGGCGAAGCGGGGCTTGAGTCGGCGCTGATGCGCCCACAGACGGGCTACTACGTCGACGTGATCGCGGAAGCCGCCGCGCTTTGGGAAAGTCTTTCGCAAAATCATCCCTTTATCGACGGGAACAAGCGAACGGCTTTCTCATCCGTCGACATCTTCCTCGGTCTGAATGGTCTGGAAATCACGGTTTCCGTCGACGAGTCTATCGATTTCATCCTCGGCCTCTACGAAGGCCGCGAGTTCCGCTTCGAGAAGCTGGAGCCCTGGCTACGGGAGCATACCGCAACGCGTTAAGTCATGGGGACGTGTACCTGCGGTACGCGTCCCCGGAAGACTTCTTATCCCCTTTCCTCCCCAACGTGAGTTGGGGAGGTGGATCGCCGCGTGAGCGGCGAGACGGAGGAGCCGCTCGAGCGAAGCGCAGGCGGAATGTCTAAATCAGGCTCGGCCGCGCCCCGTTCAACCGATGCGCCGCATCGGCCCACTTCCCCACGTGCTGCGGGGAAGAAAACGATCAGCCGATCCGCTCCACCCCGCCCATATACGGGCGCAGCACGTCCGGCACGGTGATCGAACCGTCGGCGTTCTGGTAGTTCTCCATCACCGCCAGCAGGGCACGGCCCGTCGCCACGCCGGAGCCATTGAGCGTGTGCAGGAAGAGCGGACGCTTCTCGCCCTCCTTGCGGAAGCGGGCATTCATCCGCCGCGCCTGGAAGTCGCCGCAGTTCGAGCAGGACGAGATTTCGCGATAGCTCTTCTGGCTCGGCACCCAGACTTCCAAGTCGTAGGTGCGCTTGGCCGAGAAACCCATATCGCCCGAACACAGCAGCATCACCCGGTAGGGCAGGCCCAGCAGCTGCAACACTTTTTCCGCACAGCCCGTCATGCGCTCCAGCTCGCCCGCACTTTCGTCGGGCGTCGTGATCGCCACCATTTCCACCTTGTGGAACTGGTGCATGCGGATCATGCCGCGGGTGTCGCGGCCGGCCGAACCGGCCTCGGCCCTAAAGCACGGCGTATGCGCCGTCATGCGCATCGGCAGCGCACTTTCCGGATGGATCGTCTCACGCGCCAGATTGGTCAGCGGCACTTCAGCCGTCGGGATCAGCCAGCGATGGTCGGTCGTGCGGAAGAGGTCGTCGGCGAATTTGGGCAATTGCCCGGTGCCGAACATCGCCTCGTCACGCACCATGTAGGGCGGCGAGACTTCCAGATAACCATGCTCGGACGTGTGCAGGTCGAGCATGAATTGCGCCAGTGCACGCTCCAGCCGCGCCAGCGGGCCCTTGAGCGCCACGAAGCGCGCACCGGACAGGGCGGCAGCACCCTCGAAGTCCATCTGGCCGAGCCCCTCACCCAGATCGACGTGATCCTTCGGCTCGAAATCGAACGCGCGCGGATCGCCCCAGCGGCGCTGTTCGACATTGCCGGCCTCGTCCTCACCGGCCGGCACGCCCTCTTCCGGCAGATTAGGCAGCGCGGCGAGATGCTGGCTCAGCGTCTCGTCGAAATGCCGCGCCTGCTGACCGGCTTCTTCCAGCACGGTCTTCAGGCGGTCGACTTCGACGCGCAGACGGTTGAACGCATCCTCATCGCCCGAGGCCTTTGCCTTGCCGATCTGCTTGGACAGCGCATTGCGCTCGGTCTCGGCTTCCTGCTGCTTGGTCAGGGCCTCGCGGCGCTGCGTGTCCAGGGCGATCAGCTGGGAGGATTGCGGTTCCAGGCCGCGCAGGGCGAGGCCCTGGTCGAAAGCTTCGGGATTGTCGCGAACGAGCTTGATATCGTGCATGGCTGGAACCGTTGTCTGGAACAGGTGAAAACGCGGCTATAGCCGCGCCCGGGCGCGGCGTAAACCGGATCAGGAGGCAGAGGTGTCTTCGTCCTCGCCACGCTCTTTCGGTTCCATCAGGTGCATGGCCCCGATCGACACGAAATAGAGCAGCAGGAGCGCCCCGCCGAGCATGATCTGGCTGATCGGATCGGGCGGGGTCGCAAAGGCGGCGAACAGGGCGATCCCGACCACCGCAAAGCGCCAGCCCTTCAACAGGGTCTGCGCACGCAGGATGCCCGCCTTGGCCAGCAGCATCAGGAAGACCGGCATCTGGAAGGAAATCCCGAACACCAGCATCAGCGTGGTGATCAGGTTCATGTAATCGGACACGTTCAACAGCAGCTCGATCCGTGTCCCGGCGAGCTCCGGCACCTGTTCCTGACCCAGTGAGAACCGCATCACCATGGGCAGGACGAAATAATAGACGAAGGCCACACCGATGCCGAACAGCAGCGGCGACAGCGCCAGGAAAGGCGCGAATGCGCCGCGTTCGTTCTTGTAGAGCCCCGGCGCGACGAAGCTGTAGACCTGCCAGGCGATGACCGGGAAGATGACAATGATCGCGCCGACCAGCGACAGCTTCAGGCGCACGAAAAAGAATTCCAGCGGTGCGAAGAAGTTCGCCGTCAGGTTCAACTCCTCCACCGGCACACCCCGCACGGCCGCCGCGGCATCGCGATAGGGGATGAGCAGCAGCTGGTAGAGCTGGCTGGAGAAGATGAAACAGGTGATGAAGCCGACCGTCAGGCAGGCAATGATGATGATCAGCCGCGAGCGCAGTTCGATCAGGTGGTCGATCAGCGGTGCCCGGCTCGCCTCGACTTCATCGTCCTCGACATGACCCATGGCGGCTAACCGTCACCCCGTTCCGGCAGGCTGGCCGGCTTGTCCGGCTGCGCCGCGGCGATCTTCTGCCGGCGCACCTCGTCATCGCCGAAGCGGGCTTCATAGGCGACCTTGTCGACCTCGCCGCGAATTTCCTCGACCGGGTTGGACTTTTTCAGGGCCTCGATTTCCTTGCGCAGCTCGGCGAGCTCGGTCTCTCGACCGATTTCCTCGAAGGAGTTCTGGAAGTCCTTCGCCATGGCGCGCATCTGGGCCATCATCTGACCGACCTTGCGCATCATGACAGGCAGCTGTTGCGGCCCGACGACAACAAGCGCCAGGACCAGAACCACCATCAGTTCCGGCATGCCGATGCCGGGGCTCATCGCCTAGCTCCCGGTCTTTTCGTCGTCGCGGGTTTCGCTGCCGAGCGCGGACGCCTCGTTCGAGGCCGACTGGCTGTCGTCCTCATCCTTGAGGCCCTTGCGGAAACTCGTGATACCCTTGGCGAAATCACCCATCACGGAAGCGATCTTGCCGCGCCCGCCAAACAGCAGAACGGCGAGCAGGACGACCAGCAGGATTTGCCACATACCCGGAGCCATATGCCCCTCCGACTTGAAGAACTCTTTCTGATCTACTGCGTTTGCTGCGCTGCGTCCAATCCCGGCCTCAGGCGGCGCCGTCCGGATCGTCGTCACTTTCCATGAAGTCGACATGGAAGGCGTGAATTTCCTCGTCGTCCAGCGGGTCCTCGATCAATTCGGGTTGTTCAACGCGTGACGGGTCGGGCACGGTGAAATCGGGCGGCAGGCGCGCATCGAGCAGGCCGGCGGCCTTGAGATCAGCCATACCGGGCAGATCACCGATCGTCGACAGCGAGAAGTATTCGAGAAACTGCGATGTCGTGCCGTAGGTAATCGGACGGCCCGGCGTGCGGCGGCGGCCGCGCGGCCGGATCCAGCGCAGCTCAAACAGGAGGTCCAGCGTGCCCTTGGAGACCGCAACACCGCGGATCTCCTCGATCTCGGCCCGCGTCACAGGCTGGTGATAGGCGATGATCGACAGCGTCTCCAGCGCCGCCTGGGAGAGCTTTCGCGGCTCTTGGCGGACTTCGGTGAGCACATCGGCAAGGTCCGGCGCCGTTTCGAAACGCCAGCGCCCGCCGACTTCCGTCAGACGCACACCGCGTTCCTCATACTCGGCGGCCAGCGTTGCCAGCAGCACCTGGATATTCGCCTCGAGCGGCAGACGCCCGATCAGGGTCTCTTCGTCCAGCGGCTCGTTGGCGGCGAACAGAAGGGCTTCGAGAACGCGCAGATTCTGGCGCTCCGTATTCACGGCCAGATGCACGCCCAGCGCCTTGGAGGCTTCGTCATCGGCCAGCACGGACGGCCCCTGCCGGTCCGCGCGCTCGCGCAGCGCCGCGATCGCATCGGAAATCGCGTCGCTCGTCTTGCCGTCTTCGTCGTCAGTCATGCTCTGCGTTGTCCCCGGCCGCCCGAACGTAGAGCGGGGCATAGGCCTCGCGCTGACGCAATCGTGCATGGCCTTCCTTGGTGATTTCAAGGGCGGCCAGCATCGAACTGGCCCGCACGGAGCGCAGAGGCGGTGGATTGGCGCCCAATTCCCCCATATCCGGCAACAGGGTATCCAGATCGCGCCAGTCGCGGATTTCCGGCATCAGCTTGTCCAGCCGCTGGCGGGCCGTATCAAGCTGGTAGACCCGCGGCGATGGCGGCCGGTAGGAGGAGCGCGCCTGCCGGATCCGGCGGCGCGAATAGGCCGACAGGAGATCGTGCAGGTCGGCCTCATAGATCACCGAGCGGGTCGAGCGCACACCGTCCGGCTGCCCGCCGGGATGCACATCCGTGTGCAAAAGCGGCTGGGCGAACAGGGCCTCACCGGCGGCGCGCATGGCTTCCAGGCGCCGCAGACGGAAGGCCAGCGCCGCGGCCATCACCTCGGCCGGCGCCTCGTCCTCATCCTTCTTCGGCTTGGGCAGAAGCATTTTCGATTTCAGGAAGGCCAGCCAGGCTGCCATCACCAGATAGTCGGCGGCCAGATCGAGCCGGCGGCGGCGCGCCGCTTCCATGAATTGCAGATATTGTTCGGCCAGTTCCAGGATCGAGATCCGGGCGAGATCGACCTTGCGCTTGCGGGCCAGGGCCAGGAGCAGGTGGAGCGGGCCTTCGAACCCGTCCAGATCGACGATCAGGGCGTCGGCTTCCGCCTCTTCGGCGGCCTCGAACCGGACGTCCTCCTCGAATTCCTCGATCAAGTTTCGCTCCGACACCTGAGCCGCCCCGCTAGCCTGTGACAGGTTCAAGCAAGGCATTCAGCCGCGATTCGGCGTCCTGCGGGTCGAATTCTTCGATCGTCCCGCGCACCGCGGCGGCGGCTTCGGCCCGTTCCAGGCGCTTGCCGTCCAGCCTTGCAGCCCCTTCGGCGACAGCCTTCATCTCCGCCATGTCGCCATTGCAGTGGAGCAGCATATCACATCCGGCCTTCAAGGACCGCTCGCCACGCTCGCGGAACGTCCCGTCCAGGGCTTTCATGGACAGATCGTCGGTCATCAGGAGACCGTCAAAACCGATCTCGCCGCGGATCACCTTTTCCACGACTTCGCGTGACTGGGTCGCCGGGGCGCTGTCATCGATATCGGCGTAGACGATGTGGGCCGTCATCGCCATTGGCGCATCATTCAGGGCCTTGAAGGGCGCAAAATCGGTCTCGGACAACAAGCCATGCTCTTCCGGCACGACCGGCAATTCCAGATGGCTGTCGGCCTTCGCCCGGCCGTGACCGGGAATGTGCTTGATGATCGGGGCGACACCGCCGGCCATCAGCCCTTCCATGGCGGCGCGGCCAAGATGGGCGATGGGTTCCGGCGTGGTCCCGAAGGCGCGATCACCGATAATCGCGTCGGCGCCCTTGATCCGCAGATCGGCGACGGGGGCGCAATCGACATCGACCCCGACCGCACGCAGCTCGTGCGCGAGCAGGCGATGATTGAGCCGTGTTGCCTCAATCGCCGCTTCCTCGTCCTTCAGATAGAGATCGGCAAAACGCTGGGCTGCCGGTGCAGCCCGCCAGGTCGGTGGCTTGAGACGCGCCACGCGCCCGCCTTCCTGGTCGATCAGGATCGGCACATCCCGGCCCACGCAGTCGCGCAGCTCCAGCGTCAGCCGGGAGAGCTGGCGCACGCCTTCGACATTGCGGGCAAACAGGATGAAACCCCAGGGATCGGCATCGCGAAAGAAGGCTTTTTCTTCCGGATCGAGCGTCAGGCCGGCCAGGCCATAGATCGCCGAGGACACGCCGCTCATCGGCGCGCCACCAGGCAGTCCTGACCACGCCCCTGCAGGGTCGAGCAGAAGCTCACCGCGTCATCGCGCGTCTCGAACGCCGCGATGCGCAGGCGGTGATAGGTGCCGCGATTGGGAATCTCGACCTGCGCCACGTCCGGTGCCAGGCCGGAGGCAATGTCGGAGAAGCGTGTGCGGAAGGCGACCCAGGCTGCTTCGGCGTCGGCTTCGCTGCGGAAGGCGGCAATCTGGACCACCCAGTCGCCATTGCGGTTCACCGCCGGAGCCGGTTGGGCCGGGGCGGGATCGGGCCGTGTTTCCGCAGGGGCGGGTTCAGGCTCGGGATCACGCGTGACAGGCGCGGGCTCCGGCTCGCTCTGCGTCGGTGCTGTCGGCTGCGGCTCGGGATCGGGCTGCGTCTCGGCCGGACGTTCGGGCGCCTGGCGCGGCGTGACGTCCTCGCCGGTCTCGTCGGCATCGACCGTCTCGACCCGCAGGGCCGGACGGCTGTCCTCGATCGGCTCTTCCGGCGCCGGGCGCAGGGAGACCGGACCATCCCCCTCATCGCTGTCACCGGTCAGACGGTCATAGACTTCCAGATCCGTATCGGGCGTCTCCTCGCCGCCCGGATCGGCCGGGCGCTCGCGATAGGGCTCTTCATTGGGAACAAGACGCGGTGCGCCATCACGGCCGCTCTCCCGCAGACCCTGATTATAGGCGCTCCAGACGACACCGAGAAACAGGATGAAAACCGCCAGCGCCGCAGTCAGCAGCAACGGGCCGCGGCGCGCGTCTTCCTCGCGCGCATCGAAAGTAGAGAACTCGTCCGCCGGCGGGGCATAGGCGCCGATGCGGCTGTCATCATCCTTGTCGGTCATCGTGCTCTGGCGTCTCACAGCTCCTGCGGCAAGCGAATCGCTTCCCGCGCGAAAAACGATAGCACCGGATGGCGCCGCAATTCATGCGCCGGTGCAGCCCGGTGCGGCCACATCCGGCAGCCTGGCTCAGAAATATCCCTGAACCGTGAACAAGCGGCGGTGTTCCTCAACGGCGAACCGGTCGGTCATGCCGGCGATGTAGTCGCAGACATGACGCGCCGACTCGGCCGTACCCGCGCCCTGCATCCCCGCCTGAACATCGGTGGGCAACACGCCGGGATCGTTGAGATACAAGTCGAACAGATCGCGCATCACGCGACCTGCCTGGCTCATCATCCGGTTCACCTTGTAATGCCGGTACATGTGGGCGAAGAGATGGCGGCGCAGCGCGGCCAGGTGCAGCACCATCTCCTCGGAGAAGGCGACGACCGGCTGATCGAGCCGGCGCAGATCCTCGGCCGTCTCCGGCCGGGCCGCATCCAGCCGCCGGCGCGTTTCCTCCAGCACATCGCCGACCATCACCCCGATCAGGTCGCGCACGGCCTCGTGAATGACAATCGTGCGCGGCTGGCCGGGCCAGCGCTTCTCGACGCGGCGGAAAATCTCGCCGACCAGCGGCAGTTCCAGCAAGGGCTCCAGCTGCAGGAGGCCCGAGCGCAAACCGTCATCGATATCGTGATTATTGTAGGCGATATCGTCCGACAGGGCCGCGATCTGCGCTTCCAGACCGGCATGCGTGTCGAGTTCCAGATCGCGCCAGCCGTCATAATCGGTGAAGGCCCAGGCCAGGTCCGCCTCGCCCGAGGCCTCGGTGAGTAGCGGCCCGTTATGCTTGACCACACCTTCCAGCGTCTCCCAGGTCAGGTTCAGCCCCTCGAACTGCGGGTAGCGGACCTCCAGCTTGGTCACGACGCGCAGGGTCTGGGCATTGTGGTCGAAGCCGCCATAATCCTTCATGCGCTGGGCGAGCACGCGCTCGCCCTCGTGGCCGAAAGGCGGATGGCCCAGATCGTGCGCCAGGGCCAGCGCCTCGGCGAGGTCCTCGTCGGCCCCCAGCGTGCGCGCGAGAGTGCGGGCGATCTGGGAAACTTCCAGGGAGTGGGTCAGACGGGTGCGATACTGGTCGCCCTCATGGGCCACGAAGACCTGGGTCTTTTCCTTCAGGCGGCGGAAAGCGGCCGAGTGGATGATGCGGTCGCGATCGCGCTGGAAGGCGTTGCGCATGGCGCTGTCGGGCTGGTCGAACCGGCGGCCGCGGGACCGCGACGGGTGGCAGGCAAAGGAGGCTCGGCTTCGGTCGGTCGCCGCAATCGTCATATCGGGGCCTTTCATCGGCGCACTTGGCGGTCCATATACGGTATGACGTTGCGAAACTGAATGCCCCAACGGGTTTTGCCATGACAGCCAATGTGACCCTCTCGGCCTCCGCGGCCAAACAGATCAACACCATCCTCGCCGGCCAGACGGCGGGCACGCTGCTGCGCGTGGGCGTGGAAGGCGGCGGCTGCTCCGGTTTTTCCTACACATTCGCCCTCGACGCCGATGTCCGCGAGGACGATCAGCTGATCGAACGCGACGGCGCGAAAGTCGTGATCGACGAAGCCTCCCTGCCCTTCCTGGACGGTTCGGAAATCGACTATGTCGACGAGCTGATCGGCGCCGCCTTCAAGATCCACAATCCGAACGCCACGGCGGCCTGCGGCTGCGGGACGAGCTTTTCGATCTGATTGCGGCGCCTGCCGCCAATCTCACCCCCAGCCCATACAGCACCGTCATCCCCCGGCTTGTCCGGGGGACCTCCGCTACCCTGATGGCGGGGCATGCAAGTGGGTGACTTTCCTCGAACCGGCGAGCTGAGGTCCCCCGGGTCCCTGCTGTCACAGGGACCGTGGGATGACGGGTGTTTTACTGCCAACAGCAGGATCAGCCCGGCTTCGGCGCCACATCCGGCAGCGGGAAGAGGCCCGGCAGGCGTTCCGCCAGCGACCGGTCGCCTTCGACGGCAACGGCGCCATCAGCCTCCAGTGCGGCCAGCGGTACACCGCCATAGATCAGGCCGGCCAGCGCTTCGCCGGGACCGGTGAGAACAAGATCGGGCGTTGCACTCTCGCCCGGATTTATCGTCAGCTCACCCTCCGCGATGCGGCAGGCCAGCCGGGTCGCGCCGATCCGGAAATCGATCGCGGCGGCGAGACCTCCGGCCTGGTCGGCGCTGAACATGGTGCGCAGCGACAGCATGAAGGATGCGGCGCTGAACGACTGGGTCGCGTCATGCCAGGGTGAGCGCGCGCCCCAGCGGCCGAGCGCCTCGAAGATCGGCCCGCTCTGCGCGCCCCATTCTGTCAGCTCATAGACTTTCGACGCGGCCGGCGGTGGAAGCTCGGTGCGGCGCACCACCCCGGCCACCTCAAGCCCTTCCAGGCGCTGGGTCAGCACATTCGCACTGATACCCGGCAGCGCCGCGCGAATATCCGTGAAGCGCTTCGGTCCGGTGTGAAGCTCGCGCACGACCAGCAGCGCCCAGCGTTCCCCCAGAATCTCCATGGCATGCGCGGCTGCACAGGCATCGTCATACCGCTTGGGAGGCCCTCGAAATTCCGAGTTAGTTATTTTTTGTGACTTCATAGTTGCTTTTTATAATTCAGTTCGGCAGGATCGCCAAGACCAACACCGGAGGAACCCCTATGCCGCAGATGATTTTCGTCAACCTGCCCGTCACCGATCTTGAGCGGTCGATTGCCTTTTACCAAGCCGTCGGCGCCGTGAAGGACGAGCGCTTCTGCGACGACAGTGCCGCCATGATGACCTTCTCGGACACGATCAGCGTGATGCTGCTGACGCACGAACGCTTCAGCCAGTTCACCGACCGCAAGATCGTGGATGCCCACACGTCGGCGCAGGTGCTCAACTGCCTGTCGCGCGAGGATCGCAACCATGTCGACGAGACCGCCGGGAAGGCGGGCGAGGCAGGTGGCCGGGTCGATCCCTGCCCGCCGCAGGAATACGGCTTCATGTACGGGCGCAGCTTTGCCGATCCCGACGGGCACATCTGGGAGCTGGCCTGGATGGACGTCGAGGCCGCCATGAAAGCCGGCCAGGAAATGGCCGACGCCTGACAATCCTTTCAATCAACCCTGGAGAAATACATTCATGACTTATATCAGCGGCATGGTCGCCCCTGTCCCGACCGCCAACCGGCAAGCATTTCTGGATCACGCCCGCCAGGCGGCCGAGCACTTCAAGAAGCACGGCGCCCTGAGCATCATGGAGGGCTGGGGTGATGACGTGCCGGACGGCGAGACCACGTCCTTCCCCATGGCCGTGAAACTGAAGGACGACGAGACCGTCGTGTTTTCCTGGATTGTCTGGCCCTCGAAAGAGGCTGCAGACACGGCCTTCCAGGCCATGATGGAAGACCCGGCCTTCAGCCAGGAGAACAATCCCATGCCGTTCGACGGCCGCCGCATGATCTTCGGCGGGTTTGTGCCGGTATTCGAGGCCTGATACCGATCCCGGCGCGCGACCGGCTTCCGGTTCGCGCGCCGGACCTCTAGTCTCGGGACAAACAGATATCAGGTTGGTCCCCATGACGCTTTCCGTTTCCGATGCGCTCAAACAGCGCATCTCCACGCGCGCTTTTCTCGACACCCCGGTCAGCGAGGATCAGGTCCGCGGCCTGCTGGAACTGGCCAGCCGGGCGCCGTCCGGCGGTAATCTCCAGCCCTGGCAGGTTCACATCGTTGCCGGCGAGGCCCGCCAGCGCGTCATCGACGCGGTGAAGGCCAGCCAGGCCGAGCACTTCAAGGGCGAGCCCGAGCTGGAATACCGCGTCTATCCCAAGCCTCTGGAAGAACCCTGGTATTCCCGCCGTTTTGCCTGTGGCGAAGCGATGTATGCCTCGATCGGCATCGATCGCGAGGACAAGACCGGGCGGCTGATGCAGTTCGCCCGCAATTTCGAGTTTTTCGGCGCGCCGGTCGGCCTTTTCGTCTCGCTGCACACATCCATGCAGCCCGGCCAGTGGTCCGATTGCGGCATGTTCATCCAGTCCTTCGTGCTCGCTGCCGAAGAGGCCGGTCTCGCCACCTGTTGCCAGGAATTCTGGGCCGCCTTCCCCAAAGCCGTGAAAGGCGCCGTGGGCATCGGCGACGACTACACCCTGTTCTGCGGCATCGCCTTGGGCCACGCCGATCCGGATGCGCCGATCAACACGACCCGCACGGCACGGGCGGGCGTTGACGAATTCACGCTGTTCGAGGGTTTCTAGACCCGGCAGTCGAACTGGCCGCCGCAAAAGGCCGCGAGCACAGCGAACCAGCCCAGGAGGCCGACCAGCCAGACGATCGGCAGGACGATCATCCATTTGAGACCGGAAAAACGGCGTCCCTGGGCGATCCGGACCCACCCCGTCACGATGCCGGCCAGTCCGGCCAGCGGACCGGCCGCCGAATAGAGCGCGAAGGCCACGGTCGGCACGCTTTGCGTCGATCCCGGCGCGTCGAACATCATCACGGCAGGTATCCACAGTCCGGTCGTCACCAGCGAGAAACCCGCCACTACCACACTCGCCAGCAACAGCCAGACCAGCGCCGGGCGTCGCGGCGGTGCCGCTTGATCCGCGGGCGATGTCATGATCCGCAGTCCTCCCCGCTTTTCTCTCCCGCGAAACGGCTTAAGCTGCCCGCACACCGTCAAGAAGGGCCGATATTGCCATGACCCTGACCGTTGCTTCCTGGAACGTCAATTCGATCAAGGCGCGCCTGCCGAACGTGCTGGACTGGCTCAAGGAGGCCGCGCCCGACGTGGTCTGCCTGCAGGAGATCAAGACGGTCGACGAGGGTTTCCCGCGCGAGGAGATCGAGGCGCTCGGCTATAATGTCGAGACCCATGGCCAGAAGACCTATAATGGCGTCGCGATCCTGTCGAAATTCCCGATAGAGGAAGCCACGCCCCGCCTGCCCGGCGATGACGATGACGACCAGGCCCGCTATCTGGAAGCGGTGATTTCCGCCGAGAGCGGCCCGGTGCGCGTCGCCTCCATCTACCTGCCCAACGGCAATCCGGCGCCCGGTCCGAAATACGACTACAAGCTGGCCTGGATGGAGCGCCTGCGCCGCCATGCGCAAAAGCTGCTCGCCTTCGAGGAGCCGCTGATCCTGGCGGGCGATTATAACTGCATCCCGCGCGACAGCGATTGCTGGGATCCGGCCGTGTGGGCCGACGACGCGCTCGCCCTGCCCGACACGCGCGCCGCCTTCCGCGCCCTGAAATGGCTCGGCTTCACCGAGGCCTTCGAACAGGTCGACGGGCGCGGCCACCAATACACATTCTACGATTACCAGGCGGGCCGCTGGCAGAAGGGTCACGGCATCCGGATCGACCATCTCCTGTGCTCGCCGCAGGCCGCCGACCGGCTGGAAGGCGTGGAAATCCACACAAAGACGCGCGGCAAGGAAAAGGCCTCCGACCACATCCCGATCGTCGGCAGTTTCACGCTGTAGGCCCGTCCCTCAGTCCACGCCGACCCCGGCACCTGCCTCCATCGCACCGATCACGGTGGCATCCGTATGACCGTGCTGGCGGAACACCTCCAGCACGGCATCGACGCTGTCCGGCGTACAGGAGACCAGCAGCCCGCCGCTGGTCTGCGGGTCGCACAGCAGGGCGCGCTCCACCTCGCCAAGACGGGGCGCGAGCGTCACACTGTCTGCTACAGCAGTCCAGTTGCGTCCGGATGCCCCGGTCTTTATCCCCTCGCCCGCCAGCTGGCGGGCCGCGTCAAACACCGGCACCCGATCCCAGTCCACGACCGCCCGCAGGCCGCTGCCCTGGGCCATCTCCGTCAGATGCCCCAGCAGGCCGAACCCGGTGACATCCGTGGCGGCATGGACACCGGGCATGCCGGACAGCGCTGCGCCTGGCGTATTGAGACGCGTGGTCGAGGCGATCATCTCGGCATAGGCGTCTTCGGCCAGGAGGCCGCGCTTGAGCGCCGCAGAATAGATGCCGATCCCCAGGGGCTTGCCGAGGATGAGGACATCGCCGGCCTTCGCCCGGGCATTCGCCAGCAGGCGGTCGGGATGCACAAGGCCCAGTGCCACGAGACCATAGATCGGCTCGGCCGCATCGATGGAGTGACCGCCGGCAACCGGCGCACCCGCGGCCTCGGCGACCGCGCGGCCGCCCTCCAGGATCAGGCGCACGGTTTCGCGCGGCAGCGCATTCACAGGCATGCCGACAATGGCGAGGCAGAAGATCGGCGTCGCACCCATGGCATAGACGTCGGACAGCGCATTGGTGGCCGCGATGCGGCCGAAGTCGAACGGGTCGTCGACGATCGGGGTGAAGAAATCGGTCGTCGCAACCAGCGCCGTCTCGCCATTGATGCGCCAGACCGCGGCATCGTCGCGCGTGGCGGCATCGACCAGCAGATCCTTCGGCATGGGAAAACCCGACGGCGCGCCCAGAATATCCGTCAGGACGGCCGGATCGAGCTTGCAGCCACAGCCGCCGCCATGCGCCAGCGAAGTCAGCCGCACTGCCTGTGTGTCATCCGTCATCCCGTACCGCTCCGTTTTCGCTAGTCTGCACCCCGAACAGGGGATCGACGCCACATGCCGCGCCTTGCCTACACAGATGACCTATCGGCAGAGGAATTGGAACGCTTCGATGTCATCATCGATGTGCGCTCCCCGTCCGAGTTTGCCGAAGACCACCTGCCCGGTGCCATCAACCTGCCGGTCCTGGACGATGCCGAACGCGCCCGCGTCGGCACCCATTATACCCAGGTCTCCGCCTTCGAGGCGCGGCGCATGGGCGCGGCCCTGGTCTCGCGCAATATCGCCCGGCATTTGGAGACGGCGCTGGCAGACAGGCCCAAAGACTTCAAACCGCTGATCTATTGCTGGCGGGGCGGGATGCGGTCGCAATCCATGGGACTGGTGCTCGCTTCGGTGGGCTGGAAGGCGACGCTGATCGAGGGCGGTTATCGCACCTGGCGGCGCCAGGTCGTCGCGGCGCTGGAGACCGGCAATGCCCCGCACGTCGTATTGATCGACGGTCAGACGGGGACCGGCAAGACCGCCCTGCTGCACGCACTCGCAGCCCGGGGCGAACAGGTGATCGATCTGGAAGGCTTGGCCCATCATCGCGGCTCGATCTTCGGCGATTTCGCCGGCACGCCCCAGCCCGGTCAGAAAGCTTTCGAAACCGCCCTGCACAACCAGCTGCGCCATATGGATCCGTCACGCCCGGTCTTCGTGGAGGCCGAGTCACGCCAGGTCGGGCACCGCCGCGTTCCGCCGCGCCTGTGGGACGCCATGCAGACCGCGCCGCGCATCACGGTCACCGTTCCGGTGGACGAACGCGCCCGCTATCTCGTCGAGGCCTATCCGGACCTGCTGGCGGATGCGGGCAAGCTGGAGGCCGCCTTCGAGGGGCTCAAATCCTTTCACGCCAAGACCCGCATCGCCGAATGGCGGGCGCTCGCCCAGGCCGGCGACTGGCAAAGCCTCGCCCGGGCGCTGGTCACACAGCACTACGACCCCGCCTATAACCGTGCCCGCAAGCGAGGGACACAACGCGGCGGCCCGGTCAAAGTGGAGATTGAGCGCCTCGACGAAGCGGGCCTTGCGGCAGCGGCAGCGCGCATCGCAGCGATCGCGAAAACGCTCTGACCTCTTTCTTCTTCCCCACATTGTGGGGGTGGAAATTTCAGCCCTGAGGCTCCGGCGTGTCTTCCACCAGGCTCGTCTCGCCTGCGCTGGCTGGGCGGACCAGGAGGTCGATCAGGCCGAGCACCTGGGTCAGTTCGCCCACCAGGGCCTGTACGCGCGACTGGTCGGCGAGCGGTTTGCTCATCGAGCCGATCTCGAACAGATTGCCCGTCTCGGCCGCGATCAACAACTCGCCCTCGCCGCTGTGCGCGTCGAACATGGCGCGCACGCGCTTGCCGCGCAGGTCTTCTTCCAGCTTCAACAGGCGTTCCATGAAGGATGGGGTGAGCATGTAGCGCGCCAGCACCTGATCGTCGCCATAGACCTCGAAAACCCGCTCGAACTTGGGATCGACCAGACCGATCCGCTTGAGGTCGTGCCCGCCCATCGACCGGCCCAGCGCGGCGAGGCCGTTGAACCAGCCATTGTCACGGGTGATCACGGTCACGCCTTCCACCTTGCGCGGGAAGGTGATGCGGATAATCACGCCGCGAAAGACAGTGACGTAGTAAGTGCGCTTGTTGGACCGGCGGCGCTGTTCCAGATGCGCTTCGTAGAGTTCAAAATCGCATCCCTGCCGTTCACCGGAGAAATAATCCTCGAAGTGGCGGCGGTTATAGGATGGCAGCAGGTCGTAATCGCGCAGGGTCTGGAACCGCGCCGGCTCGGCCGGCTTTTCCATGTAGGACAGGTCCAGCGCCTCGGCGACGGCGGTATTGAGCCTTGTCTTCACCTGCTTGGCCAGACGGGCCACCCGCTGATTGCCGACAAAGCCACCAATCACCGTGCTGACGAACAGGCCGAAGAAGAAGAACACCCCGTCGCCGGCCCACAAATACAGCAATCCACCGACCGCAAAGCCGGCGGCAAAACCGCCAGCCAGACAGTAGAGCCGGTGACGCAATGCCTTCTTGCGCTCGATCTCCAGCTCGTCGAGCCAGGGTTTGAGCGTATTCGTCCACAGATCGTCCCAGCGCTGGTCCATCAGGCCTCCTGCAGGCGCTCCAGCGCCTCGGCCAGCTTGGCCTTCTGCGTGGAATAGTCCGCCAGTTTCTCACGCTGTTCGGCGACCACGTCGGCGGGCGCATTGGCGACGAATTTCTCATTGCCCAGCTTCTTCTCAAGCCGGCCGATCTCGCCGTCCAGCTTGGTGAGCTCCCTGGAGAGGCGCTCGCGCTCGGCGGCGAAATCGATGACACCTTCCAGCGGCAGGGCCAGCGTCGCCTCGCCCAGCACGGTCTGCGCCGAGGCCGGCGGCACGCTGTCGGAGACACCGATATCGGCCAGCCGCGCCATGCGCTTGATCAGCGCTTCATGGCGTTCCAGCCGGGCCTGGGTTTCGGCGCTGGCGCCGATGGCGATCAGCGGCACCTGGGCGCCGGCCGGCACATTCATCTCGGCGCGCAGGCGGCGGATATCGGTGATGAGATCGATCAGCCAACCCATTTCGCTGGTGGCGGCCGCATCGTCGAGCCCGTCCAGCACCGGCCAGTCGGCGACGATCAGCTGGGTGTCGCGCGTGCCGGTTTCCTGCCACAGCGCCTCGGTGACGAAGGGCATGAAGGGGTGGAGCATTTTCAACGCCTGGTCGAGCACATAGGCGGTCGTCGCCCGGGTCTCGGCCTTGGCTGCCTCGTCATCGCCGTTGAACAGCGGCTTGGCGAATTCCAGGTGCCAGTCGCAGAACACATTCCAGACGAATTTATAGGCCGCAGCCGCCGCCTCGTTGAAGCGGTAGCCATCGAGCCCGGTATTGATCGCCTCGACCGCGCGGGCAGCCTCGGACAGGATCCATTTGTTGACCGTCTGCTCGACCGATTTCGGATCGAAACCGGCCACCGGGCGGCACTCGTTCATTTCGCAGAAGCGCGCGGCATTCCACAGCTTGGTGCCAAAATTCCGGTAGCCCTCGACGCGTTCCTTGGACATGCGGATATCGCGGCCCTGCCCGGCCTGGGCGGCCAGCGAGAAACGCACGGCGTCGGCGCCGTATTCGTCGATCAGTTCCAAGGGGTCGATCACATTGCCCTTGGACTTGGACATCTTCTGGCCCTTCTCGTCGCGGACGAGGGCGTGGATGTAGACGTCCTTGAAGGGCACTTGCGGCTGGCCGTTCTCGTCCTTCATGAAGTGCAGACCCTGCATCATCATGCGGGCGACCCAGAAGAAGATGATGTCGAAGGCCGTCACCAGGACCGAGGTCGGATAGAAACGCTCCAGCTCGGCGGTATCCTCCGGCCAGCCCAGCGTGGAGAAGGGCCACAGCGCGGACGAGAACCAGGTGTCGAGGACGTCCTCGTCCTGGGTCAGCGGCTTGCCGCCGGCCTTGGCGCTGGCTGCCTCTTCGCTCTCGGCGACATAAACATTGCCATCTTCGTCATACCAGGCCGGAATGCGATGGCCCCACCACAGCTGGCGCGAGACGCACCAGGGCTGGATGTTGCGCATCCATTCGAAATAGGTCTTCTCCCAATTCTTCGGATGGAAGGTCGTGCGTCCGTCCTCGACGGCGGCGATCGCGTCCTTCGCCAGCACATCCGCCTTCACGAACCACTGGTCGGTCAGCATCGGCTCGATCACGACATGGGAGCGGTCGCCGAAGGGCTGCTGGATCTTCTTGTTCTCGACAAGCGGAATGACGTTGCCCTCGTCATCCTTGACGGTGACGGCCAGGCCTTCCGCAGTGATCGCCTCGACCACCCGCTTGCGGGCCTCGAACCGGTCGAGACCGCGATATTCCTCCGGCACGAGATTGATCGCATCGACTTCGGCCTCGCCGGGCACATCGCCGCCCTTGGCGATGGCCATCGCCTGGGCCGCGCACTCGGCATAGGGTGCGCCGTCCGACCGCATCGCGGCCTGCATGTCCATCAGCCGGTAGAGCGGGATATTGTTCCGCTTGGCGACTTCGTAGTCGTTGAAATCATGCGCGCCGGTGATCTTCACCGCGCCCGAGCCGAATTCCGGATCGGGATATTCGTCGGTGATGATCGGGATCAGGCGGCGGTGTTCCTTCGGGCCCACCGGGATCTCGCACAGCGCACCGACGATGGATGTGTAGCGCTCATCGTCCGGATGCACGGCCACGGCGCCGTCGCCCAGCATGGTTTCCGGGCGTGTCGTGGCGATGGCGATATAGTCGCGCTCTTCTTCCAGCACGACATTCCCGTCCGCATCCTTCTCGACATATGTATAGGTCTTGCCGTCGGCCAGCGGATATTTGAAATGCCACATATGGCCGTCGACCTCGACATTCTCCACTTCGAGGTCGGAGATGGCGGTCTCGAACTTGGGATCCCAGTTCACCAGCCGCTTGCCGCGATAGATCAGGTCCTGCTCGTAGAGCTCGACAAAGACCTTGAGCACAGCCGCGGACAGGCCGTCATCCAGGGTAAAGCGCTCGCGCGACCAGTCGCAGGACGCGCCCAGGCGCCGAATCTGCTGCTGGATCTGGCCGCCGCTCTCTTCCTTCCATTCCCACACACGCTTGAGGAAGGCTTCGCGCCCCATCTCGCGGCGGGACACATTGCCCTCGGCCGCCAACTGGCGCTCGACCACCATCTGCGTGGCGATGCCGGCATGGTCGGTCCCCGGCTGCCACAGCACGGAGCAGCCCAGCATGCGCTTGTAGCGCACCAGCACATCCTGCAGCGTATCGTTCAGCGCGTGGCCGATATGCAGACGCCCGGTGACATTGGGTGGCGGGATCACGATCGAGAAAGGCTGCGCGTTCGGATCGTCCTTCGGCTGGAAGGCGCCGGACGTTTCCCAGGCTTCGTAGATCGAGGCCTCGGCTTGGGCAGGGTTGAAAGTCTTTTCCATCGTGGATCCGCTGGTGTTGAGCACGCCTGTCGCGTTTAGAGCGTTTTACGGGCAAGCGCACGGCATTGTCAGCCCGGCAGCTGCGGATGGGTGGGCAGATACGGGCCAAACCTCCCTCTCCCCCGGGAGAGGGACCGAGGGAGAGGGGGAAGACACCGCCGTTGGCCGCCAAGACGCCGACACCCGGGCTTCCCCCCTCATCCGCCCTTCGGGCACCTTCTCCCCCGGGAGAAGGGGTTTGCCGAACCCGACCCAAACAAAAAAGGCGCGCCCCGCAGGACGCGCCTTTCCAATTCGTTATGCGACAAGAGCCTAGCGGCGGCGGCGCGCGACGCGGTCGATTTCGGCCTGGACCTTCTCGTCGACAATGGCCGGCAAGTTGGCGTCCAGCCATTCCTTCAGCATCGGACGCAGCAGGGCGCGGACCACGCCTTCCAGCGTGCGGCCTTCCTCGTCGGAGATGCGGATGTTTTCCGCCAGCGTGTGGAAGGAGCCCATCGCGGCCGAGGCGGCCGGTTCGGACATGATGCCGTCGGACACTTCATCTTCCAGCGCGTCGAAATCGATCTCGGGTTCCGGCTCCGGCTCGGGTTCCGGTTCGGCAAAGGCTTCCGGTTCTTCTTCCTCTTCCCGGTCGACGATCATCAGATCGTCATCCATGGACAGGGGATCCGTGCCGCCTTCCGGCTCGTCGACCTTGTCGGTCAGCTCCAGCACATCGCCGGTATCGCCGGCCTCGTCGAACATGGCGTCGACATCGTCCTGGCTGTTCGGCTCGTCGGCCACCGGTTCCGGCGCCGCTTCGGCCTCGGCCGGAGCGTCGTCGTCATCCTCATTGATGATCCGGCGGATCGAGGAGAGGATTTCCTCCATCGACGGTTCGTTCTCGGCTTGCTCTGCCATTACGCCAGGTCCCTAAAGAAATTCGTTCAATTCTCTTCTAACGCGAATAAACCGGCCAAGACACTGCCTGTCCAGTCCATCGCTGCCGGAAAGAGCTTAATCCCAGGGCGTTAAGTCAAGGTTAGGAAAGCGTGACTGGCGCATATCCTGTTCTGCGGGATCGTAGACATCGACCGCCAGGCCGAGCTGTTCTGCGGAAACCAGGCCCATCGCCTGCAGCAATTGATAGCCGGCGACGTAGGAATCCCGCTCCGCCGTCACGAGCGTGAGACGGGAGTTCAGCAATTCCTGTTCTGCATCAAGTACATCGAGCGTGGTCCGGATGCCGACATAGGCCTCCTGCTCCACCCCGTCGAGGGCGATCTCATTGGCACGGACGGCCTGTTGCGAGCTCTCGATCACAGCCAGCGAGGTGACGTAATTGCTCCAGGCATTGGTCACGCCCTCGGTCACCTGGCGGCGCGCCTGGCGCACCTGATGGCGGGCCTGTTCTTCCTGGGCGACGGCCGCGCGCACGCGCGAGCGATTCAACCCGCCGGTGAAAATCGGGATGGAAACCCGGCCGGTCACCGAGGTCGAATCACGCTCGTCACCGGAGAAGCTCGAATCACGGGCCGCCGACGCGCTGGCGCTCAGCGTCACTTCCGGACGCAGGTTGGAGCGGGCGATGCGGATCGCGTGGCGGGCCGATTCCTCGCTGAACTGGGCCGCCAGCAATTGCGGGCTCGACTGGTAGGCGAACTCGGCCGCGTCGGCGAGGCTGTCGGGCATGCCCGGCAGCGCCGGCGGTTCTTCCAGCGTGGCCGGCGGCTGGCCCGTGACGCGCTCATAGGCGGCACGGCTGACAGCGAGCTGCGACTGGGCGGCGGACAGTTCGGCCTGGGCGCCGGAAAGGCGCGCCTCGGCCTGGGCCACGTCGGTGCGGGTGATCTCGCCGACCTCGAAACGGTCGCGCGCGGCCTGCAGATGCTGGGCGAGCACTTCGGCATTATTGCGGCGGATATCCACGACGCGGGCATCGCGGCGCACATTCATGAAAGCGGTTACGGCATCCACCAGCACGGTCTGCTCGACCGAGCGCAGCGATTCGCGGCCGGCCATGATCTGGGCCGTCGCCTGGTCGATCGCGCCGCTTACCTGGCCACCGCCATAGATCAGCTGGCTGGCGGTGATGGAGTAATTCTTCGGGGTCGCGTCACTGGTGCTGTTCGACGACACCCGATCGTCGCCGATCACGAAAGTGCTCTGGGATTCGACATGCTGGCGCGCGATGGAGGCGTCGGCGGAGACGGTGGGCAGCCGCCCGGCCATCGCCTGGACACGCCCCTCGTCGATCGCCCGCAGACTGGCCCGTTCGGCCTGCAGCGTCGGATTGGAATTGTAGGCCATGATCAGGGTGTCTTCGAGCGACTGGCCCCAGGCCGGTGCGGCCATTGCGATCAGGGAGACACTCCCTGCCAGTACAGCCCCGAGAATCCCCTTCGGTCCCTGTGTCGAACGCGTCATCTACGCACCCCTTGTCGCGCGGACCGGCCCAGCCCGTCCCTCGTGGAAAACCTTATACCGCCGGCAGGCCGGATGGCCAGCGACGCAATGTCGCCTGCATATAGGAAGCCCGTCCAGCAAAGTGAACGATGTTTGCCAAACTTTTAGCCCCTCGTCATGCACAAGTCATCAGCTGTTGACTTCACAGGCAGGGAAATCCGGCCATGCAGAAATGCAGCGACGGAATCCGGTCAGTGCGGAATCAGAAGGTAAAACCGGTCTCGGCCTCGAAACCGGGCAGCACGGTGGCGTTGGCGTCGAACACGATACGCTCGCCAATGCCCGCTTCGGACTTGGTGAAAATCGTCGCCTTGCCCACCGGGCCCTTGCGCACGATCACGGCCAGGCGGCCGCCATTGGCCAGCTGGTCGAACCAGGCATCCGGCACGATGTCGACCGAACCATTGACGAAGATCACGTCGTAAGGCCCCTGCCCCGGCACGCCTTTCTTCGGATCGCCCTCGATCACCACGGCATTGTCGGCCCCGATGTCCGACAGCAGGCCGGCGGAACGGGACAGGCCGTCCTCGTCATTCTCCACGCCCACGACCGTCTCGGCCATGCGCGCAAGGATGGCGGTGGAATAGCCGCGGCCGCCGGCGATATCGAGCACCAGCTCGGTCGCTTCGATCCGGGCGGCGTGAATCAGTTTGGCCAGGTCGCGCGGCCGCATCATCGTACGGTTCTCGCTGGTCGCCACCTGGGCATCGGCATAGGCGGCAGCCCGCCGCGCGCGCGGCACGAAGAGATGACGCGGCGTGTCCAGGAAGGCCGCAATCAGGCGACGATCGGTAACGTCGGCCGGGCGGATCTGGCTGTCCACCATGTGCTTGCGCGCCTGTTCGAATTCGCTCACGGGCATCTCCCTGGATGAACTGCCGTCCCATCGGCCTGCGGCCAGTCATGTGTGCGCTGATATATCCTGCCCTGCGAGGGATCGGCAACCGCCCTGCTGCGCGAGAGGCCATTCGCCGCATCCGCGCCGTCGCGGCGCGCAACGCAGATCGCTGTGAACTGGTCCATTGCCCCGCCCGCGCACTCCGGTTATAGCTCCCGGCTCGCAAGTGCGGCACCGTGGCGGAGTGGCTACGCAGAGGACTGCAAATCCTTGTACCCCGGTTCGATTCCGGGCGGTGCCTCCACCCTTCGCCCTGCGGGCTTCGGGTGGCAAGCCACCCGCAGCGTGCACCCGGGCGAAGAGGTGCCCTCCGAAGCCTTGGCGTAGGAGGGCTGTTGGCGACACGTCCTCTTTCACTCCACCCCTTGCCATCGAGCACCAGGCCACCCGCAGCGCGCACCCGGGCGAAGCGGCTTGTCCTCCGAAGCTTCAGCGAAGGAGGATGTTCCGCCGAAGCCTTGGCGCAGGCGGACTGCCAGCGACACGCGCGATTTCATCCTTTGCCATCGAGCTCCAGGCCCACCGCTGGGCGGACTGCCCGCGACCCGCTCCCCTCAATACGCCACCCGCTCCCCCTTGTGATCGAAGAAACCGCCGCTGTCGCCCGGTGTCAGCGCGTCGATCACGGCGAGTATCTCCTTTGCCGCCACATCCGGTGACCGCACGGCGAGGCCGGACCGGGCGAAGGGCTGTGACAGCGGCGTGTCCACCGTGCCCGGATGCAACGCCACACAGATCGCCTCGCGACGCTTGCGGCCCAGCTCGATGGCAGCGCCGCGCACCAGCTGGTTCAGCGCGGCCTTGGACGCGCGATAGGCGTGCCAGCCGCCCAGCCTGTTATCGCCGATTGAGCCGACCCGCGCGGAAAGGGTGGCGAACACGCTGCGGCCCTCGCGCGGAAGGAGCGGCAGGAAATGCTTCATCAGGAGAGCCGGTCCCGTCGCATTGATCGCAAAGGCCTTGGCCATGTGATCCGGATCGATCTCGGCCAGGGCCCGCTCGGGCCGGAACCGCTCATCGTGCAGGAAGCCGGTCGCATCGATGACCAGGCGGAGGGCGATATCATCTGCCTTCAGCCACTCCGCCGCCCGCGCAATCGAGGCCTCGTCACAAACATCCACCGCGGGGTCCGAACGGCGCGACAGCCGCACCACGTGCTCGCAAGTGTCCCGTGCCTTCAGCGTATCGGCCAGCGCCCCGCCGATGCCGCCCGTCGCTCCGATGATCAGCGCCGTCTGCGTCATGGCTGCACCTTTCGCATTCTTCGACTGGTCCTTCTCACCATCTCCTACGTATCCCCCGTGAAAGCGGATCGGATTGACTATGAAAGACCTTGTCCTTGTTCTGGGCGACCAGCTGAGCCCCGGCCTGCCCAGCCTGCGCCAGCTGCAGCCGGGCGATGCCGACATCCTGATGGCCGAGGTCTCAGCGGAGACGGAATACGTCTGGCATCACCGCAAGAAGATCGCCTTCATCTTCTCCGCCATGCGCCATTTCGCCGGTGAGCTGCGCGAAGCCGGGCGGCAGGTGATCTACCGCCCCTTCGACGAGACCCCGACCTGCCCCGATCTGGCGAGTGCCGTCGCCGATGCGCTGGCGGCAGGCGACTACAAGCGCCTAATCCTGACCGAGCCCGGCGAATGGCGGCTGCGCGAGGAGATGGCGGGCTGGGAAGAGCGCTTCGGCCTGCCGGTCGTCATCCTGGAAGACGACCGCTTCATCTGCTCCCGCGACGATTTCGACCGCTGGGCCGACGGGCGCAAACAGCTGCGCATGGAGTATTTCTATCGCGAGATGCGCCAGCGCACAGGTCTTCTGATGGAGGGCGACAAACCCGCCGGCGGCCGCTGGAATTTCGACAGCGAGAACCGCAAGCCGGCCAGCGGCGATCTCTTCATGCCGCGCCCCTTCAGCACCGAGCCCGACGCGACCACGCGCGACGTTCTGGACCTGGTGGAGGCGCGCTTCCCGGACGGGTTCGGCGATCTTCGCCCTTTCCGCTTCGCCGTCACCCGGGCCGATGCCGAAAAGGCGCTCGACCACTTCGTCGCCACGGCCCTGAAGGATTTCGGCGACTACCAGGACGCCATGCTGAAAGGCGAGGCCTTCCTCTACCACTCGGTCCTGTCGGCCTACATCAATGCCGGCCTGCTCGATCCGCTGGATGTGTGCCGCCGCGCCGAAAGCGCCTGGCAGGAAGGCGAGGCTCCACTCAACGCCGTCGAGGGCTTCATCCGCCAGATCATCGGCTGGCGCGAATATGTGCGCGGCATCTACTGGCGCGAAGGCCCGGACTATGTCCGCCGCAATGCACTTGAGGCCACCCGCCCCCTGCCGGACTTCTACTGGAGCGGCGAGACGGACATGGCGTGCCTGGCCGCCGCCATTGGCCAGACCCGGCGCGAGGCCTATGCCCACCACATCCAGCGCCTGATGGTCACGGGCACATTTGCCCTGATCGCCGGCATCGACCCGCACGCCCTGCATGAATGGTATCTGGCCGTCTATATCGACGCGTTCGAATGGGTGGAGGCGCCCAATACCATCGGCATGTCGCAATTCGCCGATGGCGGCCTTCTGGGCTCGAAACCCTATGCCGCCAGCGGTGCCTATATCGACCGCATGTCGGACTATTGCGCCGGCTGCCGCTATGACGTGAAGGACAAGACGGGGCCGAAATCCTGCCCGTTCAATTCTCTCTACTGGGACTTCCTCGACCGCAATGCCCAACGGCTGCGCGGCAATCCGCGCCTCGGCCCGGTCTACAAGAACTGGGACCGGATGGACGAGACAAAGCGCCAGGCCTATCGCGACCGGGCGGAGGCGGTGCTGAAGAGGCTTTAGACCCGACGACCGTGGCTTCCCCCTCTCCCCGGCCCTCTCCCCAGGGAGAGGGAGGTCCGGCGGAGCTGGCAAAGCCATCGCCTCAAACGTCCAAACACCACGCCTTTTTTCCCGGCCGGAAGTCCGGCCTTGAGCCGGGCGGAGTGCCGGGACCTACGGGAAACTCATCGTTTGAAATGACCTTCGGTCGATCCCGGATCTGCAGCCTGCCTGCGCAGGCTTGCGTCCGGGAGAAATGGTGCAGGAAGAGATAGGTGAAACCTTCCCCGGATTTATTCCGGGGCCTGCCGGCGTTTCAGGCGCAAGCACAACCACCCCCGGCCCACGGCCGGGCATGCGTCCGGGATGACATGTGCCGGGATGACATGTGAAAGTGAGAACGCCCCTACCCCCGCCGGCAGCGCTCGGAACAATACCTCACCTCATCCCACACCTGCGCCCATTTGCGGCGCCAGCTGAAGGGGCGGCCGCACCGGGCACAGATCTTTTGCGGTTTCGGATTTTTCGAGACGTGCCGGGCCATGGCGCAGACATAGTCCGGACCGGCCCGCCGGGAAGATCAGGCGTGTTCCGTTTCGACCGTGCCGTCCGCACGCACACCCGCCTTTTCCAGCTCGCCATCAAGGCGGCCCGTCAGGAAGAGGCCGAACATGCGATAGTCGCTGATCAGCGACCAGAGCGGATAGGTGAAGGTCGCCGGCTTGTTGCGCTCGACAAAGGCGTGACTCACCCAGGCAAAGAAATATCCCGCGACCGGCACGGCCAGCAGGCCCCACCAGGTTTGGGTCGCCAGCGCCGCAATCAGCACCAGAATCGCCAGGGTGGACCCGACATAATGCCAGTTGCGCGTCGCCGGACGGGCATGCTCGCGCAGGTAATAGGGCCAGAAAGAGCTGAATGTCGTGTGTTCGCGCATCGTCACCTCCCCGTGTCGAACTCCCGTGTCGAATTCGCGTATCGGCAGGCCGAATCACTAGCACGGCCGGGCCCGGAACCGGAAACCGCAAAAAACATGGCTAACGAAAGATCTTCGAAAAGCCGCTCATTTCCATGAATCCATTAGGGAAGCGGCAAGGACGGTGAACCATTTTCCCAATTTTCCCGACCCCGTTAACTCCGCCTTAAGGGTTCTCAACCAATTCTGTACGCGTCTTCCCGTGAAGACACCCCACCATCCACCCAATGCCTTTTCGGGAGCCTTCGCGGCTCCCGATTTTTTTTGCAGGAAACCGGCAGGTCTTGAGCAGCAGGGTGCTTGCGCCCTGAACAAAAGCTCTGATAAAAGCCGGTCCTCGCTTGAGAGAACGGTATTCCCCGGTAGCTCAGTTGGTAGAGCAGGTGACTGTTAATCACCGGGTCGGCGGTTCGAGCCCGTCCCGGGGAGCCATTCTTCTCCTGAAAGCGAAATCCCCCGAGGCCCGACCGATCTTCCGGATGCTCCCCGCGTTCCGGTTTCACACAACCGCCCCCGCCAGCGGCGCCGATTTTCCCGGCATGAAACTCGCATGAGACCTCCTCGCCGGGCGGATGGTTCCCGCGCCGGCACACGAGGGGGTGAACGATGCGCGAGACATTCCAGCTGGTCGAGGCCACCGCACTGAGCGAGAGAGGCTGGCAGTCCCTCGCCCGCCTGCGCACGCGTTGCCCCGGCTGTCACAGCCCCTTCCTCGATCCCGGGTTTGCCCGTGCCGTCGCACAGGTCCGCCCCGACACCTTCATCGGCCTCGCTTTCGAGGACGAGGCGCTGGTCGCCGCCTGGCCGCTGCATGTGGCGCGCGATGGCTGGACGCGCCCCGCCGGTGCACCCTTCGCCGACTGGAACGGCCCCCTGATCGCGCCGGGCAGCAAGCTGACCCCGGCCCGCATGATCGACGCGCTGGGCCTGGCCGGCCATACGGGCTCGAACATGACCTGCCGTCCCGGCGGTCCCGCCCTGCATGAGGAAAGCACGCGCTCGCTGGTCACCGACCTGACCGGCGGCGCCCAGGCCACGCTCGACGGGCTCACCCGCCGTCACCCGCGCCATTTCAAGAAACTGCGCCGCCTTGGCCGCAAGCTCGCCGCCGATCATGGCCCGGTCACCCTGACCCGCGCCGGACCGGACAGCGAGGCGCTGGGCCGGCTGCTCGACCTCAAGCGTGCCCAGCTCGTGCGCTCGGGCCTGCACGATGTGCTCTCCCCGGCCTGGGTACGCGCCCTGCTGGAAAGCCTGCACCAGTCGCGCACCGGTAGCGATTTCGGCGCCGAACTCTTCGTACTGGAAGCCGGTGGCGAATTCGTCGCGGCCGAGTTCAACCTGCGCTCCGGCCCGGTCATGCATGGCTGGCTGGCCGGGTATGAGCCGCGCTTTGCCGCCTATTCGCCCGGCCATTTGCTGGTGATGCATCTTCTGCCCGAGATCGCTTCGCGGGGTGTCGTGGAGTACGATGCCGGCACGGCCGAGCACGGCTACAAGGACTATTTCGCCAATGGCGAACGCACCGGCGTGTCGGCGACCCTGTTCGCGGAAAGCCGCCGCACCGCCTTCCGGCCTGTCCGCCACACCTTGCACCGTCTGGAACATGCCGGTCCGGACACGCTGGCGCGCCTGATCGGCCGCACCCGCCGCCGGCTCGACCAGATCTGTGCCGCGGAAACCAGCCTGCGCGGCCGCGCCCGCGGCGCACTCAGCGCCATGCGCCGCTTTTTCCCGGCGGGATAGGCGCGTCTGCACCTTGTCATCCCGGATAGATGCCCCGCGCATGCGGGGCGTAAGTCCGGCCCCATAATCCCGGTGGTATCCAGTCGTCGCAAACACTGAGCCTGCTTCCGTCTGACAGCGAGCGTATAGGTCCCGGCCCTGCGGCCCGCCTTCGCAGGCCATTCAGCCGGGATGACAAATCGAAGAAATTTCCTCTAACGCATCAAACGCGGCGGGGTGCGGGAGGCGAAGAAGTAGTCGGTATCGCCGGGACGCGGGGTCCAGGCCTGGCGCATGGCGTTGTCGCGAAACTGGACATGGCAGGGGTCGTAGTCGAGCTCGCGCGTCAGGCACCAGCCACCGGCCTGTGTGACAGCCTCGGGAACCGCCCGGGGGAAATGCATCCGCACCTTGGCAACACGCGCCCGCCGAGCACGCGACAGGATATGGCGCAAGACTGCGATCTGGGCGGCAATGCCATCCTCATCGTCCACGCCCAGCCAGTCGACAATCTCGACATGTTCCAGCCCGTCAGCCGAGGGTTTGGTCAGCAGTGTCCCGGCCAGCAGCGCCGGCACGCCGCCAATGCGCGCGAGGAGATAGTTCAGCCCGCCGGCGCGGTCAGGATCCCGGCGGCGATAGTCCAGGCGTTCTCGATCGAAAAGACGCACGGCCTGCCCGGTTTCTGCCAGACGGCCGGACAGGCGGGCCAGGTCGACATCGTCGAGCCGGTCCAGCGGCTCTACCGTCACACGCGGTGCCGGCCGGTCCGCGACATCCAGGCCGAGATCGAAGGCGCGATCGAAGCGCTCGCGATCCGGCGCCGGGCGATGCAGGCGCTTTTGCAGCTGTGTCGCCGCAATGCGCAGCGGCGCCGTCGGCCATTCCAGCCACACCCGCCCGGCTTCGCCCAGCCAGGGCGCCGCGCCGATGCGCGGCAGGATGCGCGCGGACACGCCGTTATTGTTGAGAGTGGAGTAGACGTCGACGCCGCTCTGGCGCAGGCCGTGGCGCGCCAGGGTGATCCCGGCCTGACGCCCCGCGGAGAGGTCGGTCACCAGCGTGTGGCCGATGGCAGCGCGCAGCATGCGCTCGCCGATCCGGTAGCGCGACGCGAAATTGCCCACGAAAGCGACGATGGTACCGTCGCGCTCGCACACCCAGCCCGACGGAATCCCGTCCTGGTCGGGGTTTTCGAACAACACCCAGTGCCAGCCCGCCTCGGAACGCTCAGGAAAGCCGCAAGCGCGCACGATGCGGGTGATCGCCGGAATATCGCCCGGCGTAACCGGGCGGATCTTGCCGCGTGCCATGGCCCTCCCCTCCGGTCCGCGCACTCAGGGTCCGGACGCTGCCGTCCGATTGCTGTGCACCAGAATGCCTCCCGAAAGTGAGCAAGCACTTAAGCGGGTGCTATTCGGCCAGACGCGTATCCAGCGCCCGGGCCGCCTCGAAGAAGCGGCGGCGCAGATCGGCGGCATGCGGATTATGCCGCTCGATAGCCCGGAACAGCGCGTCACTGTCCTGCGAGACCAGACGCGCGGCTTCCGCCAGCAGGTCGAAGGAGCGCGTCGTATAGGGCGCGGGCGGCAGATCAAGATCGGTGATCACCTTGGAGACCAGATGGGTCAGCGCCTGCACGCTGGCCATGGTGCGGTCGTGCGTGTCGGCGTCTGACAGGTGCACGTCCAGCGCCAGCCGCTCGCGCAGGAAGCGGGCGACACATTCCGGATCCACGCCCGGCTCCGGGCACAGCACGATCGACTGGCCCGCCACGCCCTGCGCCGCACTTTGCGGACCGAAGAGCGGGTGGGTGCCCAGTATGCGGGTGCCGGCCGGCAGGGTCTCGCGCAGGATGCGCATCGGCTCCAGCTTCACCGAGGCCACATCGATCACCAGCGCGCCGGGCTGGATATGCGGCGCAATGGCGGCCGCCACCTCGGCCAGCGCCTGAACCGGCACGGCAAGAATGACGACCGGCTGCGCTGCCGCCCCGGCGAGCGTCCCGGCCTGCACGCCGTCCGGCATGGGAGCATGCGGATCATATCCCGTCAGATCGGCGTGGCGCGCCAGATGCTGTGCGGCCAGCTGTCCGAACGCACCCAGACCGATGAGGCCAATGGCGGGACGCCCGTCAGACAATGTTTGCGGGGCACTGGCCATGGCGACTCCGTGGGGCCTTTCAAAGGGTGATCGGGATTCTGCTCCAGGGTCCGATTATGCACGGCGCCGCAGGCGTGTGAACGCAGCGGCGCTGCGCGAGCCCGGACGGGAAAAATGCTTCGCCCCGGCCACGCACAGCACGATCCCGGCTGCCGTGGCGAGCATCGCGCCACTGATATGCTCGTGCAGCAGCAGCGCCGCCAGCATGAGACCGAAAAAGGGCATCAGCAATTGCAGCTGGCTGACCGCCGCAATGCCGCCCTGCGCCAGGCCGCGATACCAGAAGATAAAACCGATCAGCATGGAGAAAACCGACACATACCCCACGCTCAGCCAGACCGGCAGGGCGATGCCGTCGAAACTGGCCGGCGCGGTGAACAGCGAGAGGGCGAGCATGGCCGGCAGGGCCAGCACCAGCGCCCAGGAGATCACCTGCCAGCCGCCCAGATGCCGCGACAGCCGCGCGCCTTCGGCATAGGCCATGCCGCACAGGATCAGTCCCGCCATCATCATGCCGTCGGCGATCAGGTCGGAACTGCCGCCGCGGCCGAGGGCGAAACCGGCGACCAGTGCCGCACCGAGGCCCGAGAAAATCCAGAAGACCGGATGCGGACGCTCGCCGGCGCGCAGGAAGCCGAAGATCGCCGTGATCAGCGGTAGGAGGCCGAGAAAGACCAGCGAGCGGGCCGCATCCACCCGTTCCAGCGCCAGGGCCGAGAGCAGCGGAAAGCCGATCACCACGCCGGCCGCCGTCGCGGCCAGCGGCAGGAGATCGCTCCGCGCCGGCCGCCGCTCGCGCAGCACCACCAGCAGCAGGAGACCCAGCACGCCGGCAATACTGCCGCGCATGGCGGTCAGGAAGACCGGGTCGAAGCCCGATACCGCGATCCGTGTCGCCGGCATGGATCCGCTGAAGATCAGCATTCCGGCAAATCCGCTGGCCCACCCCCGATAAGCTTCACGCATGACAATCTCCTGTCTGTAACCGCGCCATGAGAGCGGCGACAGGCTGGAAAGACGAGAGACACTCAGATACAATTTGGCAAAACCGTACTGGTACAAAGAGCAATACAGATGGCCGATGGCAGCTCCCTCTCCCACGCTTCAGACACCTCCCTCGTCGGCAAGGTCATGGCGACGATCGAAAGCCGGATCGCCGCGCGCAGCCTGACGCCCGGCGCGAAACTGCCCTCGATCCGGGCCCTGGCGGAAACGCTGGGTGTGTCCAAGTCCACCGTCGTGACCGCCTATGACCGGCTCGCCGCAGAGGGCACGATCCAGTCGCGGCCGGGGTCGGGCTTCTATGTCGCCGCACCGCTTGCACCGCTGGCCGTGGCCGAGCTCGGACCGCGGCTGGACCGCGAGGTCGATCCATTCTGGATTTCCCGCCAGGCGCTGGAAGCCGGTCCGGAGATGCGCATGCCCGGCTGCGGCTGGCTGCCGGACAGCTGGATGCCGCACGCGGATATCCGCCGGGCGCTGCGTTCGCTGGCCCGGGCCGATACCAGCGCGCTCGTGGAATACGGTTCGCCGCGCGGCCTGCCCGCCCTGCGCCAGATCGTGGCCCGCCGCCTGGCCGAACGCGGGATCGAGACCTCGCCGGACCATGTCGTGCTGACCGATTCCGGCACCCAGGCGATCGATCTCGTCTGCCGCTTCCTGGTCGAGCCGGGCGATACAGTCCTGCTGGACGATCCGGGCTATTTCAACTTCCAGACCTTGTTGCGTTCGCACCGGGTGAAGATTGTCGGCGTGCCCTACACACCGGCCGGACCGGACGTGAAAGCGTTCGCCGAGATCCTCGAGCGCGAGAAACCGCGCCTCTACATCACCAATTCCGGTCTGCACAATCCGACCGGCGTGACCCTGTCACCGACCGTCGTACACCAGGTGCTCAAACTGGCCGAACGCGCCGGGCTGACCATTCTGGAAGATGATGTCTATGCCGATCTGGAAGTGAATCCCGGCCCGCGCCTGGCGACCTATGACGGGCTGGAGAATGTCATCCATCTGGGCAGTTTCTCCAAGACGCTCACCGCTGCCGGCCGCTGCGGCTTCATCGCGGCGCGGCCGGACTGGGTCGAAGCGCTGGTCGATCTGCGCATCTCCACCACATTCGGCGGCGGGCGGATGACGTCGGAAATCGTCCTCCACCTGTTGCGCAGTGCCGCCTATCGCAAACATGTCGAGGGGGTGCGCACGCGACTGGCCGAAGCCATGGCCCGAACCGCCGACCGGCTGGCCCGGATCGGCATCGATCCCTGGGTGCGACCGGCTGCCGGCATGTTCCTGTGGTGCCGCCTGCCCGGCGATACCGACGCCGCCGACCTCGCCCGCTTTGCCCTGAAGCACCAGGTCGTCCTGGCGCCCGGCAACACATTCAGCCCGTCGCAGACGGCCCGCAATTTCCTGCGCTTCAACGTCGCCCAGTGCGACGATCCGCACATCTATGACGTGCTGCAAAGGGGGCTGGAGCGCGCCTAATTCACCGCCGTGTCTTCCGCGTTCACCGGGAACGGCACGACGCTGCCCTCGCCGGCCTCGCTCTGGCGGCGCCACATGGCGGCGTAGAGACCGTCGCGGGCGAGCAATTCGTCATGCGTGCCGCTTTCCGCGACCCGGCCGTCGTCGAGCACGAAAATCCGGTCAGCCCCGGCAATCGTCGACAGGCGGTGCGCGACGGCAATCGTGGTTCGCCCGCGCGCGGCTTCGGCCAGAGCCGCCTGGACCTCTTTTTCGGTCTGGCTGTCCAGCGCCGAGGTCGCTTCGTCGAGCACCAGGATGGCCGGGTTCTTCAGGATGGCCCGCGCCACGCCGACACGCTGTTTCTCGCCGCCGGAGAGCTTCAGTCCGCGCTCGCCCACCCGGGTTTCCAGACCGTCGGGCAGGCCGCGCACGAAGGCGGCCAGATGGGCGCGCTCCAGCACCTGCCAGATTTCGTCCTCCGACGCGTCCGGACGGCCATAGACGATATTGGAGCGCAGCGTGTCGTTGAACAGCACGACATCCTGCGGCACCAGGCCCAGCGCCTCGCGCAGGCTTTCCTGGGTGACATGGGCGATGTCCTGGCCGTCAATCTCCACCCGGCCGCTATCGGGATCGTAGAAGCGGAAGAGGAGGCGCAGCACGGTCGACTTGCCGGCGCCGGACGGTCCGCAGATTCCGACAAAACCGCCGGCCGGAACGTCCAGTTCGACCCCGTTGACCGAGCGCGAACGGCCATCATGGGTGAATGTCACATCGTGCAGCCGCACGGCACCGCCTGAAAGACGCAAATCCTGCGCATCCGGTGCATCGGCGACCTCCGGACGGAGCGCCAGCGTGTCGAACACCCGCTCCATGTCGATCGCGCCCTGCTTGATCTCGCGATAGGCCCAGCCGAGGATGTTGAGCGGCTGGTACATATTCATCAGCATCATCGTGACAGCCGCGATATCGCCCGGCTGCAAGACGCCGTTCCAGGCTTTCCAGCCGGCCATCAGCGCCATCGCCAGAAGACCGCCATTCATCACGAAGGCCTGGGCCCCGTTGAGCAGGGCCAGCGAGGACTGCGACCGCGCCGCGGCATGGGCATAGCGGGTCATCGCATCGTCGAAAGCGTCGGATTCGCGCCGCTCGGCGGCAAAGGCCTTCACCGTCTCGAAATTGATCAGGCTGTCGACCGCCCGGGCCGAGGCCTCATTGTCGGCCTCGTTCATCTGGCGGCGGATGCGCACCCGCCACTCGGTCACCGACCAGGTCAGCACCATGTAGATGGCGACCGTCACCACGGCGATGGCGGCAAATTCCCAGCCATAGTTCACGCTGAGCACAATCGCCGCCAGACCCAGCTCCAGCAGGGTCGGCGCAATGTTGAAAATGAGGAAGCGCATCAGGAAATCGACGGCCCGCGCACCGCGCTCGATGATGCGGTTGAGCGCGCCGGTGCGCTTGGTCTGGTGATAGCCGATCGACAGGGTCTGCACGTGGGCAAAGGCGTTCACGGCCGTCAGGCGCTGGGCGTCCTGGCTGACCGGTGCGAACAGGGCATCGCGCAATTGCGGTGCGCCGACCGACATGAAACGCGCCACGGCATAGGCGAAGAAAGCCATACCGAATGTGCCGGCGAGGCCGGACAGCAGGCCCGTCGCCGCATCGGAGTTCTCGCCTGCACCGGCACCGCCCTCGCTCACCCGGGCGGAAATCAGGTTGATGCCGTCACCGAAAAAGACCGGCGCCACCACCGCGAACAGTTTCGCGACCACGGTCAGCGCCAGCGCCACGCCCATGCGGAAACGCCATTTCGCCATGTCCGGCGAGGCCAGCAGCGCGAACAGGCGCACCATGGTCTTGCCCAGCGAGCCCTGGGGCGCGGATTTCGCTTCGTCTTCGGTATCGCCGGGAAGAGGTCTCATCGCGACGAGACATAGGGCGTCGCGCAGGCCTGCGCCAGTGCGGGAGACTGCATGTCGATACTTCGAGAGCGCCCACTTTCCCCGGACCCGTTCCGGGGCCTGCCAGTCGACGACAAACCGCGTCGGCTATCTGCGCAGCGCCAAGTAGCTCCGGGCAGCAACAGTTTTCTAGTGCGCCAGGCCCCGGAACGGGTCCGGGGAAAGCAGGACATCCTTGCGGCAGAAGCGCGTATCCCTACCCGTCGCCCTCGCCATCGGCGCCGTCGGCGTCGCGCGGGGCCTGGAAGACCTGGCCGGGATAGATCAGGTCGGGATCGCGGATCTGGCTGCGATTGGCCTCGTAGATCACCGTGTACTGGATGCCCTCGCCATAAAGACGGCGGGCCAGGCGCCACAGCGAATTGCCCGGCTGCACCACGACGGAATCGGGGCCCAGATTGAGTGCTTCCGGTGCGACGCGTTCGAAGGGCAGCACGATCACGGCGGAGACATTGCCGTCCGGCTCGACCTGGTCGATCTGGAGATCATAGACGCCCGGTGCCAGGAGGGCGCCGGCCTGCATGTCCCAGCGGCCGTCGCGGCCGACCTGGGTTTCACCGACCAGCGCGCCATTGGCGAAAATGCGGACGGTGGTGCCGGTCTCGGCCCGGCCGGAGAAGATCACGGCGCCGGTGGAATCATAATCCACGGTCTCGAGCACCAGCGTGCCCATCTCGGCATCGAGGCAGGACGGGCATTGCCAGACGCGGCTGGCCTCGCCGGGACGTCCCACCACGACCAGCGGCGTCGGACCGCGCTGTTCCGGAATGGACACGACGACAACCTGTTCGGACATCATTTCCCGCCCGTCCGGCGCCACCATGCGCAGCGATAGTTCGACCGCGCCCGAGGGCAGCGGCTCGTCGGGAATGATGACCCATTCGCCGCGTTCATTGATGGTCTGGATATCGGTGCGCTCGCCGGCCTCGCCGGTGAAGATGAGGGGCTCGCCATCGGCGAGGAGCTGGATCGTTGCGCCCGGTTCGCCGCGGCCGGCCGTGACGGCAGAGCCGACCGGCGCCACGCGCACGATATCGAAGACGGGCGGCGCGATCATGGCGGCGGGTGCGGTGCCGCGCTCGCTGCCGGACTCGCCGCTTTGGGCGGTCTCGGCCGGCTGTTGCGGCGCGCTCTGGTCGGCGGAAGGCCGGTACATGATGAAGGCCATGGCGGCAGCGATCGCCAGGGCGGCGAGTACGGCGGCAATGATGAACGACCGCGTTGCGGTCATGGTGGACCTCCTGTCATCGGCCGGCTGCTTTCTGGCCGGTTGTCATGGCGTGCCGGCGCGGGCATTCCGTCAGACTGCACTAGCGGATGCAAGACCCGCGCCGCCGGAGCGGCGCGGGTCCCCATTCCCGAACCGGCAGTATGAGCGATGTTCGATGGCAAAAGTAAGGTCTGCTTGTGCATTTTGCCATTCACATCCGGCGCGATAACGCTAATCCGGCGCGCCATGCGGGTCGAACACATCCTCTATCTTCAGTTCGAAGGCATGGGCCAGGGCAAAGGCAAGAGTGAGCGAGGGGTCGTGCTTGCCGGTCTCCACCGCATTGATCGCCTGGCGCGACACCCCGACCCGCTCGCCCAGCTCGGCCTGGCTCCAGCGGCGTTCCGCCCGCAGCACGCGCAACCGGTTCCTCACCGGTTTTCCCGCCAGTAGAGGTAACACTGCGCCACGCCGAACGAGCCGGCCAAAGCGGGCAGCACCCATATCAGGCTGATCTCGGGCACCTCGACAGCACCGGCCAGAAAGCCATAGCCGAAGCTGGCAAAGCCGACGATACCGGCGGCCCACAGGATGGCCTCCGTGGCGATGCGCCGCTGGTATTCGTCCATCTCGCGGATGCGCACAATGAAGGCCCTGAGGGCATAGAAGGCCGGGATCAGCGGTGTCAGCGAGGCGAGCCCTGCCGACCAGCCCGACAGCTCGCCATTATTGATCGCCGTGATCGAGCCGAACAGCACCAGCATGTAGGCGAGCATCGCGAGCCCGAAATGAATGACATAGCGCCTGTTTGCGGACGGTTTCCTGTCAGCCGGCATCATTCAACCTCCCCGTTTGCGATCACTGCCGCCAGGCGTTCGCCGAACGCGTCCGGCTGGTCGAGCATGATGAAGTGACGCGATCCCTCGATCACATCGACCTCAACCGATTCCAGGCCAGCGTACTGGCTGGAATAGACACCGGCCAGCGCCTCCGCACCCACCGGCGCACCCGGCGCCCAGGCGACCAGGACCGTCACATCGGCCGCCACATCGGCGAGGACGGGCGAAAAATCGCTGCCGGCCACTTCCCCGAATGCCGTGGCGACGGTGACCGGGTCGGAGGCTTCCATCCAGGCCATCACCTGCGCCTGGCCTTCGGCCGTGATCGACTGGATGGGCAGGCCCATGCGGGACTGGGCCAGATAGGTGTCGCGGTCCATCGCCACCATCTGGGCAGCGGTGGCCTGACCGAAGGCCGCCGCCTGCTCGGCCGTTATGGCGGGATTGAACAGGCGGGCGAAGAAGGGCGCACTGTCGACGACGACCACGTCGGTAACGGCGTCCGGCCGCGCGGCGGCAAGTTGCAGCGCGACCTGGCCGCCCATCGAGTGGCCGACGATCACGGCGTCGGTGAGCTCCGCCCGGTCGATCAGCGCGGCCAGGTCGGCCACCGCCGTCTCGATCACACCCGCAGAACGCTCGGCGGGAGCGACGCCGCCAAACCCGGCCAGGGTGACGAGATGCATGTCCGCCGCACTTTCGAACTGCGCGACCGTGCCGTCCCACACCGCGCCCGGCGTCGCCAGCCCCGGGACCAGGATCACCGTACGCGCACCGGCCGTGCCGGCCCGCTCGACCTGCAGCGTCTCCTGACCGCTGGCCTCGGCCGCCATCACCGCGGTCAGCGCGGTCACCGTGGCAATCAGGGCACCGATCGCCGGTGGCACGGGTTTGAACTTGAACATGGAAAGCTCCATCAGGTTGACATGACTTATTGTCATGCAAACCTGACACTACGGCACATGAGTGTCAAGACAACCCGACTTAAAGACAGAAATTCATGACTTTCCCGCAGGCACAAGGCTTCCCCTGCGCCAGCGTGGGAAGTGGCCGAGCCCGGCCCTTGGGGCCGGGTGAGGTCGATGGGGGTGAGTCGGTTGCGCGCCAAGGCGCTCTGCGCTGCCTTGGCACCGCCCCCTCAGTCCGCTGACGCGGACAGCTCCCCCGCAAGCGGGGCGAGCCCTTGGCGCGGCCTAGGCCGTTTCGCCTTGCAGGCGCTTGAGGACCGTGTCGCGGCCCAGCAGTGGCAGGAGGACGGCCATTTCCGGACCGCGCGGTTCGCCGGTCAGCATCAGGCGCAGCGGCATGAAGAGGTCCTTGCCCTTGCGGCCCGTCGCCGCCTTGAGCGCATTCGTCCACTCGCCCCAGCTATCCCCGGTGAGCGTGCCCGCCGGCAGGTGTTCGGCGGCAGCGGCGGCATAGCCGGCATCCTCGATCACCGGCGTGACCGGTCCCTCGACCAGGGTCATCCAGGCCTTGGCATCGTCCAGGCGTTCCAGATTGGGGCGCACCGCATTCCAGAAAGCCTCGCCGCCATCGGCGCCCAGCATGGCCAGGCGCGGCTGCGCCTCGGCATAGGGCATGGTGTGCAGCAGTTTGGCATTGACCCGCTTGAGCTCTTCCGGATCGAAACGCGCCGGCGAACGCGACAGCTTGCCCAGGTCGAAGCCTTCAAGCAGACCGTCGACATCGGCAAAGGCGTCGACCGGATCCGAGGTGCCGATCCGGGAGAGGAGCGACATGATGGCCATCGGCTCGATGCCCTCCTCGTCGCGCAGCTCGGCAATCCCCAGCGATCCGGTCCGCTTGGACAGCTTGCCGCCGTCGGCACCGACCAGCAGGGCCTGGTGGCCGAATTTCGGAGCGGTCCCGCCCAGCGCCTCGAAGATCTCGATCTGGGCGCCGGAATTCGTCGTGTGGTCCTCGCCGCGGATGATGTGGGTGATCTCCGCCTCGATATCGTCGACCACGCTCGGCAGGGTGTAGAGATAGGAACCGTCCTCGCGGATCAGGATCGGATCGGACAGCGACGAGGTCTCGATCGACACATGGCCGCGCACCATGTCGTCCCATTCCACCGGATTGCCCGACAGCTTGAAACGCCAGTGCGGCTTGCGGCCTTCGGCTTCCAGCTTCGCCCGGTCGGCATCGGTCAGCTCCAGCGCGGCGCGGTCATAGACCGGCGGGCGGCCATTGGCCATTTGCAGGCGGCGCTTGCGCTCCAGCTCGTCGCCGGTCTCGTAGCAGGGATAGAGCAGGCCCTTCGCCTTCAGTGTCTCCGCCGCCGCGCCATAGCGCTCGAAGCGCTCGGACTGCTTGAACGTGTCGTCCCAGGTAATGCCCAGCCAGGTCAGGTCGGTGCGGATGCCGTCCTCATAGGCCTGCGTCGAGCGCTCCGTATCCGTATCGTCGATACGCAGCAGGAAAGTCCCGCCCGCCTTGCGCGCGAACAGATAGTTGAAGATCGCGGTGCGGACATTGCCGACATGAAGCTTGCCGGTCGGGCTGGGCGCAAAACGGACTTTGGTCATCGGTGCAGGCCTTGGCTCGAAGATGAGCCGCAGGGCTTAGCGCCGCGCGCGCGCCGGGGCAAGCGGGGGTTCAGTGCTTCCCCGCCACCAGCCGGTACACGCTCCCGCCGACCAGGCCGACGCAGAAGAACATCATGGTGACCGGGATGGCTTCGGCGCCGTGCCGGATGGGAAAGCCGAAGAGCTGGAGGACGCCGGCACCGGTGAGCCCGCCGAACAGGGCGCTGGTATAGATCTTCTTCCAGCCCTGGCTGTGCATCAGCCAGGCGAAGGCGAGTGTCGGCAGGGCGGTCAGCACGACCATGAACACACCGATATAGAGTGTCCCGGGGATGATCGCCGCGGCGAACCCGGCGACCTCCTGCGCGCTCGGCACGCCCTCGGCCAACCCCATCACACCGAAGGTCCCGAACATGGCCGCGCCGCTGGCAAGACAGGCCGCCAGCCAGGCGCCGACCGGGCGTGTCCAGGTATCGGCAAAACGACGTTCGGCATCGGCACGGATAATATCGCGCATGGCGGCCTCCCTTGAGCACTCCCGTTTCGTTTATTTCTGTTTTGACAGAAATTTCGGAATAAAAGGATGGGGCGGGGTGTCGCAGGGGCGAAGGTCGCACCACCTCTCCCCGACCGGGGAGAGGTCTGAGCGCAGCGAGGGGTGAGGGGCGCGTCCGTCAGGACGCAATCAAAGGGCTTTCGTGGCCGCTGCGCGGCGCCCCTCATCCGGCCCTTTGGGCCACCTTCTCCCCCAGCCGGGGAGAAGGAGATACCCACCATCAATCCCCCGACTTGAACCGGTTGGTGATGGGGTAGCGGCGGTCGCGGCCGAAATTCTTGGAGCCGATCTTCACGCCCGGCGGCGCCTGGCGGCGCTTGTATTCGGCGCGGTAGAGCAGGTTCTCGATGCGGCGGACCGTCGCCTCGTCCTGGCCTTCGGCGACGAGGTCGCGCACCGAACGCTCCTCCTCCACGAGGGCGAAGAGAATGCTGTCCAGCACGTCATAGGGCGGCAGGCTGTCCTGGTCGGTCTGGTCTTCACGCAGCTCGGCCGAGGGCGGTTTGGTGATGATGCGCTCGGGAATGACCTGGCCGACGGGTCCGAGACCGGCCGCGCGCGGATGCGCATTGCGCCACCAGGCCAGCTCGAAGACTTCCGTCTTGTAGACGTCCTTGAGCGCGTTGTAGCCGCCATTCATGTCGCCATAGAGCGTGGCATAGCCGACGGCCATTTCCGACTTGTTGCCGGTGGACAGCACCATCGGTCCGAACTTGTTGGACAGCGCCATCAGCACGACGCCGCGGGCGCGCGACTGGATGTTTTCCTCGGTCGTGTCGGGATCCTTGCCGGCAAACACTTCGGCCAGGGTCGATCCGAACGCCTGGATGGCCGGTTCGACATCGATGATATCGTAGCGGATGCCCAGCATCTGCGCGCATTCGCGGGCATCCTCGAGGCTTTCCTGCGAGGTGTATTTCGACGGCATCATCACCGCCCACACCCGTTCCGGCCCCAGCGCATCGACGGCAATCGCCGCCGAGATCGCGCTGTCGATCCCGCCGGACATGCCCAGCACGACGCCGGGGAAGCCCGCCTTATCGACATAGTCGCGCAGGGCCAGCACCATCGCCTTCCAGTCGGCCTCGAGCCCGGACACGACCGGCGCCCGCGCCTCGCTGTCACAGGACCAGCCGGTTTCCGTGCGCTGCCAGACGGCGAGATCCATCGCTTCCTCGAAAGCGGGCAGGCGCTGGACGGTCTCGCCGGCGCTGTCGCGGGCAAAGCCGGCCCCGTCGAAGACCAGCTCGTCCTGGCCGCCGACCTGGTTGACGAAGATCATCGCCTTGCGGCCCTGCCAGCGGTCGAACCAGACGGAGAAGGCGGTCTTGCGCTCGCGTTCGATCGTGCGGCGCCAGGGCGAGCCATTGATGACGATCATCATCTCGGCACCCTGGTCGATCAGCGCCTGCGGCACGGTCTCGCGCCAGATATCCTCGCAGATCGGCAAGCCGAGGCGGATGCCGCGCCATTTGACGATCTCCGGCACCGGGCCCGGCTGGAAAACGCGCATCTCGTCGAACACGGCGTAATTGGGCAGTTCATGCTTGAAGCGCAGGGCGACGAGATGGCCGTCATCGATCAGCGCGACGGCATTGTGCAGCTTGCGCCCCTGGCGCCAGGGCAGGCCGACCAGCACGGCCGGTCCGGACTTGGTGTCCTCGACCAGGCTGTCCAGCGCACGCTTGCAGGCCTCGACGGCTGCCGGCTTGAGCACCAGATCCTCGGGCGGATAGCCCAAAAGGAACATTTCGGGGAAGACCACAAGGTCGGCGCCACGGATGCGGCCGTCGGCAATCGCGGCACGCGCCTTGGCCAGATTGCCCGACACATCCCCGACCACGGGGTTGAGCTGGGCCGTCAGAATGGAAATCCGGTCCGTCATGAGGGCGACTTAGACCGCGCCGTGCCCCGCCGCAAGAGGCTCACGATCCGTAGACACGCGCCCCGTCGATCGCCCGGGCCGCATCCAGCGCGCGCAGACCGGCAATGCCCGGCACCGCGACCGGTTCGCCATCCAGCACGGAAGCGATAAAGGCGTTGACATTGGCCCCCAGGGAATCGCGTGCAACCGGTGTATCGGCAAAATCGGCATTGAGTGCGTAGGGCGTGGAATTCTCGAACGTCTTGGCGACGAAATCGATCTCCAGCACACCGGTCTCGTATTCCACCCGCATCTTGCGGTCGCGCTCGTGATGGACGCGGCTGGCTTCCAGCTCGGCAACACAGCCATTGTCGAACACCAGTTTCGCCCTGGCGATGTCCGGCGTGCCGAAACGGCCCTTGTCGACCTCGCCCTCGACGGATGTTACCGCCCCGCCCGCCAGGGCGATGGCCAGGTCGAGATCGTGCACCATCAGGTCCAGCGTCACCGACACGTCGAGACAGCGCTCGGACGGCGGGCCCATACGGCTGGCGACAATGCGTTTGGGGCGGTCCGGCACGGCGAACAGGCCCATAGCGTTGAACACGAAGCGTTCCTGATGCCCCACCTGCAGCACGCGGCCATGCGTGGCGGCCAGCTGGATCAGCTCGCGCGCTTCCTCGACGCTGGAGGCGATCGGCTTTTCGACCAGGACGTGACGGCCGTTTGCCAGCGCGGCCGCTGCGGCCTCGAAATGGTGGACCGCCGGCGAGGCGACCGTAATGGCATCGCAATCGGCGATCAGGCGGGCCAGATTGTCATAGGCTTTTGCGCCATGCTTGTGCGCCAGCGCGCGCGCCTTCTCGATATCGGGCTCGTAGATACCGACCAGATCGGCCCGCTCATGCGCTGCATATTTCGAGGCGTGGAAACCGCCGAACACGCCTGCACCGACAACACCGACCCGCAGGCGCTTGCTTTCCGAAACCATGATACGTCCTTGTCCGTCTGTCGGCTGAATACCCCGCCCGCCCCTGCGATCAAGCCGCTCCTGCATCAAGACGTGTTTCCGCGCATTGCAGCCCGCCGCCGCCATACCGCAGCGTCGAACCGGCTTGCACGCGCATCGAAGCGCACTACCATGCTGGGCAAGGGGGAGGATGCAGACTTGGATACCGAGGAAAAACCCGCGGCGAAGGCAAAGCCGAACGACATTCTCGATTCCGTGTCGATTGCCGCCTTCGATCTGGACGGGCGCATCTTCCGCACCCTCTGGCATTCGCTGACCCGCACACCCGATGTGGCGCTGGCCGGCGCAAAAGGCGATTTCAGCGAATACCTCTCGCCGCTGCGCGTCTTCGTCGCGCTGTTTTCCTTCCAGTTTGTCGTGGCTTCGCTGTTCGGCACGCCGCTGGCGGGCTCGCTGGACCAGCTGACAGTCGCGGTCGAGCCGGAAATCGTCGAGGCCTGGCTTGCCACGGGACAGAATGCCAGTGGCGAAGTGCCCACCCATGCTGAGGTCAACCAGACCATCGAGAGCTGGGGCGCCATGCTGCTCTGGCCGCTCACCGTCATCACCTCCCTGCCCTATCTGCTGCTGCTGAAGCTCTACCGCCCCGGCGTGCCGCTCTGGGGACATCTGCAATTCTTCCTCACCGCCACCAATGCGTCCTTCGTGGTGATGATCGCGACCATTCCGCTCGTCCTGCTGGGCCTTGGCTGGTTCTCGCTGGGGCTCGGCCTTGCCATGATCGTCTATTATTTCTGCATCGGCCGGATTATCGTCCGGTTCTACAGCCATAGTGCGGGTGGCGTGGCCCTGCGCCTGCTGGGCCTGATACTGCTCATGCCGGTCACGCTCCTGATGACAGGGATCGGCCAGATTCTCGGCACCGCCTTCACGCTCGACATCAACTATGATCTCAGCCTGATCCGGCTTTATGCGCCGGATATCGAATAACCCTCCCCCAACCCTGAACAAGGAGAGACCGCCATGAAGTCTCGCGAAATCCATCTTCTGGAATACCTCAAGGGCGATCCGAAGCCGGAGAACTACAAGCTCGCCGAGGCCGATGTCCCGGCTCCGGGCGAAGGCGAAGTGACGGTGAAGAACCACTACATCTCGGTCGATCCCTATATGCGCGGCCGGATGAGCGGCATCCGCACCTATGTCGGCCCGTTCGAGCTCGGCAAGGTGATGGAAGGCGGTGCTGTCGGCGAAGTGGTCGAGAGCAATTACGAGGGCCTCAAGCCGGGCGATTTCGTCAATTCCATGTTCGGCTGGCGCGAAGCCTATACCGCGCCGGGCAAGGCCCTGCAGAAGATCGATACCTCCGTCCTGCCGCCGCAGGCCTATCTGGGCATTGCCGGCCTGACGGGCCTGACCGCCTATGTCGGCATCAAGCGCATCATCGACCTGCAGGAAGGCGAGACGATGTGGATGTCCGCCGGTGCCGGCGCGGTCGGCTCGGCCGGTATCCAGTTTGCCAAGGCGATGGGCGCCACGGTCGTCGCGACCGCCGGCGGCCAGGAAAAATGCGACTTCGTCAAGTCAATCGGCGCCGATGCCGTGGTCGACTACAAGGCGACCGACAATCTCACCGCCGCCATCCAGGACGCCGCGCCCAAGGGTATTGACGGCTATTTCGAGAATGTCGGCGGCACGCATTTCACCGCCGCCCTCAACACGCTGAAACCCAAGGGCCGCATTGCCGCCTGCGGCATGATCCAGCGCTATAATGACGCCCAGCCGGCGACGATCACCGACAATCTCACCTTCATCGTCGGCAAGTCGCTTAAGATCCAGGGCTTCATTGTCACCGATCACGCCGACATGATGGACGGCTTCGTGCGGGACCTGTCGGCCTGGATGGCCGCCGGCAAGATCAAGCCGGCCGAGACGGTCATCGAGGGCATCGAGAACGCCCCGGACGCCTTCATGGGCCTCTTCTCCGGCCGCAATACCGGCAAGATGCTGGTCAAGATCTGATGAGCGAAGACGGCAGCGCATTGCGCGACATGCTGAACGCACGGGGGGCCGGGCATCTGCCCGGCCATCTCGGCGTCGTGATCGAGACGGCGACGACCGAGGAAGTTGCCGGCTTCCTGGACGTGCGCCAGGAATTGATGGCGCCGAACGGATTCCTGCATGCGGCCAGCGTGATCGGCCTTGTCGACACGCTGTGCGGCTATGGCACGGTGGCGAACCTGCCCGAAGGGGCCAGCGGCTTCACCACGATCGAGCTGAAGGCGAACTATCTCGGTACCGCCCGCGACGGCCGGCTCAGGGGCATCGCAACGCCGGTCCATCGTGGCCGCACCACCCATGTCTGGGATGCGCGTGCGTTCCGGGACAGCGACGGCAAGACGGTCGCCCTTTTCCGCTGCACGCAGATGATCCTCTGGCCGAGCGCCGGATAGCTCAGCGCCGCATCAGGCGGCCGAGCGTCCAGCCGGCCGCACAGGCCGCGATCACCGGCGACCAGGTTTCCCCCGCACCCGCGAAAAATGCGAGCATGTAGGCGCCCAATCCTGCTGCAAGTGCGAACGGCAGCAGGCGAATCGGGCGATTCGCGGAGGCGGCGTTAGGAGTTGGTTCACCCTGATACATGCTGCAAAATGTACGCAAAACGGGGGCCGAAGGCGAGAAATGGGACTTGTCCCAAGGAAATTGCAGTGAATTCGGCCCGATTCACCTGTTATGGCTTGCAAAGACGCCCGGTTCTCGGCCTTGATGAGGCGTCCACGAACACGCGGCACACCGGCCGGACACGATGACCGTGTCTGCCGGCGCCGCGACTAAACGGGGGGAACCCTATGAACAAGTCTGATCTCGCCAAAGCCGTCAGCGACAAGACCGGTCTGTCCCGCGCACAAGCGGGCGATGCGGTCGACGCCGCGATCGAAGCCGTCATCGCTTCGGTCAAGGGCAATGACAGCGTCCAGCTCGCCGGCTTCGGCACCTTCTATGCCAAGCACCGCGAAGCTCGCGAAGTCCGCAATCCGCGCACTGGCGAAAAGATGATGTCCAAGGCTCGCACCCAGGCGGCTTTCCGTCCGGCTGCTGCCCTGAAGGACATCTAATCAGTCCAACGGGTTCTGATTACACGAACGCCGCCCGGAGCCATCCGGGCGGCGTTTTTCTTTGGGCGTCCCGCTGTCCGCTTTCTTCCCCACATTGTGGGGAAGTGGGCCCTCCGTAGCCTTGGCGAAGGAGGGGTCGAAGGGGTCGCGGCCTCACGCCGCGAAAGGCGCTCGACTGCAGAATTCCGCCGCTTACGCGGCGGCCCCTCCCCCGCTTCGCGGGTCCCCCTCCCCACATCGTGGGGAGGAAAGAAACATCAGCTAGGCCGCAGCAGCCGAGTTGTTGCGGCGGACGCGCTTGAGCGATTCCGCGATGCGGAAGGCCATGTCGAGCGCCTGGTCGGCATTGAGACGCGGATCGCACTGGGTGTGATAGCGCGCCGCCAGATCGGCCTCGGTGACCGGTTTCGCACCGCCGGTGCATTCGGTCACATCGCGGCCGGTCATCTCGAAATGCACACCGCCCGGATAGGCGCCCTCGGAGTAGAGCACGTCCATGAAGCCTTCCAGCTCGGTCAGGATGCGGTCGAAATTCCGCGTCTTGTAGCCGCTGGACGCCTTGACGGTATTGCCGTGCATCGGATCGGACGACCAGACGACCTTGCGGCCGGCCTCGGTCACCGCCCGCGCCAGCGCCGGCAGGTTATTACCGACATTGTCGGCGCCCATGCGCACGATCAGCACCAGGCGGCCGGCCTCATTGTCCGGATTGATGGTGTCGATCAGCGGCAGGAGTTCGTCGGCCGTCATGGTGGGACCGCACTTCACGCCAACCGGATTGGCGATGCCGCGGGCATATTCCAGATGCGCCCCGTCGAGCTGGCGAGTGCGCTCGCCGACCCAGATCATGTGGGCGGAGGTGGCATACCACTGCCCGGTATTCGGATCGCGCCGCGTCAGCGCCTCCTCGAAGGGCAGATGCAGGGCTTCGTGGCTGGTGAAGAAGTCGACGGCTTCCAGCGACGGGGTGGAATCCCGGCCGATGCCGCAGGCCTTCATGAAGTCCAGCGCCTCGGAAATCCGCACCGCGGTTTCCGCATAGCGTTCCGCCGCCGGGCTGTCCTTGACGAAGTCCTGGGTCCACTGGTGGACATTGTGCAGGTCGGCATAACCGCCGGACGCAAAAGCGCGCAGCAGGTTCAGCGTCGAGGCTGACTGGTCGTAGGCGCGGATCAGGCGTTTCGGGTCCGGCTCGCGGGCCTCGGGCGTGAAGTCCACACCGTTGACGCTGTCGCCGCGATAGCTGGGCAGGGTGACCCCGTCGATCGTCTCGGTATCGGAGGAGCGCGGCTTGGCAAACTGCCCCGCCATGCGACCGACCTTCACCACCGGTTTGGAGGCGGCAAAGGTGAGCACCACCGCCATCTGCAGCAGGACGCGGAAGGTGTCGCGCACGCCTTCGGTGGAGAATTCGGTGAAGCTTTCCGCGCAATCGCCGCCCTGCAGGAGGAAGGCATTGCCGGCCGACACATCGGCCAGCTGGCGCCGCAGCTTGCGGGCCTCGCCGGCAAAGACGAGCGCGGGACGGGCGGAAAGCTCGTCGATCACGCCGGCCACGGCGGCTTCATCCTTGTAGGTCGGCATTTGCTTGACGGGGAAGTCCCGCCAGGATTTCGGAGACCAGGTCATATCACTCAGCTGCTTTCAACTCGGGCGGTGTCCACTTCTCCTTCATGGTCACCAGTTCTTCGGCACTTGTCGGATGCACCGCACAGGCGGCATCGAATTGCGCCTTGGTCAGCTTCGCCTTCACGGCGATACCGGCCAGCTGGATCATCTCTGGCGCATCCGGCCCGACAATATGCACGCCCAACACCCGGTCTGTCTCCCCGTCGACAACAAGTTTCATCATCATGCGGGAGGCGTCGTTGGAGAATGACGCTTTCATGGGGCGGAAGGACGTCTTGTAAATATCGACCTTGTCGAAGCTTTTCCGGGCCTGCGCCTCGGACAGGCCGACCGATCCGACGGGCGGCTGGGTGAACACGGCCGAGGCGATATCGTCATGGTCATAGGCCAGCGGCTGGCCGCCGAACACGGTCTGGGCGAAAGCCGCGCCCTCGCGGATCGCCACCGGCGTCAGATTGACCCGGTTGGTCACATCGCCCACGGCATAGATATTGTCGGCAGAGGTTTGCGAATACGCATCCACCTTGATGGCGCCCGCCTCGTCGAGTTCGATCCCGGCCTTGTCCAGGCCCAGATCGGCGACATACGGATTGCGGCCGATGGCATACATCACAATGTCGGTATCGATATGCTGGCCATTGTCGAGATGCACCCGTTTGCGGCCATCCTCGATCTGTTCGATCTTTTCGAACACGGTATGGGTGACAACCCGCACGCCCGACCGCACCAGCTCCTCGTGCACGGTGGAGCGGATATCGTCGTCAAACCCGCGCAGCACGGTCTCGCCGCGATAGACCTGGCAGACCTCCGATCCCAGCCCGGCGAAGATCTGGGCAAACTCGCAGGCGATATAGCCGCCGCCGGCGATCACGACATGTTTGGGCAATTCTTCCAGATGGAAGGCCTCGTTGGAGGTGATACCCAGCTCGGCGCCCTCGATATCCGGCACGAAGGGCGTGCCGCCGACCGCGATCAGGATCTTGTCGGCGGTCACCGTGCGATCCGACTTCACCAGGCGGATCGTGTGCGCATCTTCCAGCACGGCCCGGTCCTCGATCGTGTCGACGCCGGAATTGTTGAGATTGCGCTCATAGATGCCCGACAGGCGGTCGATCTCATTATCCTTGGCCGCGATCAGCTTTTGCCAGCTGAATTCGGTCTCGCCGACCGTCCAGCCATAGCCCTCGGCCAGCTTGAACGTCTTGGAGAACTCGCTGGCATAGACCAGGAGTTTCTTGGGCACACAGCCGCGGATCACGCAGGTGCCGCCGAACCGGTATTCCTCGGCGATCGCCACCTTGCCGGCGCCATGCTGCTTGGCCATCCGCGCCGCACGCACCCCGCCGGACCCGGCACCGATGACGAAAAGATCGTAGTCGTAACTGCTCATGGGTCAGCGCCCTCACACTTGTTTTTCGCGGGAGCGATGCCCCGGTCTGTTATGTCTGCGGCGGCTGCCGCCTTCCGCACGCTGCGCGTTTCACCCCTTCCGCCCCTGCGGGGCTCCAGGTCCTCGCCCTTGATGGGCGAGGGGGACCGCTGCGCCAGCAGCGGTGGAGTGGGTGGGGGCGAGGTGTCCCATTGCCGAAACACCGGGCTTCACCCCTTCCGTCCGGCTTCGCCGGACACCTTCCCCGTCAAGGGGAAGGACCGCGATCATCGCACGCGCTTCAGAGCTCCATCACCCGTGCTTCATTGTCCTCGCCGACGATCACCACCCGGGCGAGGCCCAGGAAGAGACCGTGCTCGACGACACCCGGGATTTCCTTGAGATACCGGTCGGCCAGGGCCGCGTCGGGAATGGCGCCGCAGGCGCAGTCGAGAATGTAGTGACCGCCATCCGTGATCAAAGGGGCCAGACCATCCCCCTTGCGGCGCAATTGCACATCCGGCGCGTTCACACCGGCCTTCTTCAGCGCATCATAGATCTGCTTGGCGGTCAGCGAGAAGCCGAAGGGATCGACCTCGACCGGCAAGGCGAACTTGCCCAGCGTGTCGACCAGCTTGCTCTCGTCGACCATGACCACCATCAGGTCGGAGGCATGGGCGATGATCTTCTCGCGCAGCAGGCAGGCGCCGCCGCCCTTGATCAGCTGGAAACGGCCATCGACCTCGTCGGCCCCGTCAATGGTGACGGCGAGATGGTCGACATGATCCACCTCGATCAGCGGCACGCCGTTCTCGCGGGCGACTTCTGCGGTGCGCTGCGACGTCGGCACGCCGCGCACATCGAGACCGTCCTTGATGCGTTCGCCCAGCAGGCGCAGGAAAATCTCCGCCGTCGAGCCGGAGCCAAGCCCCAGCGTCATGCCGGTTTCGACATAACCCAGCGCCGCCGCAGCGGCGTGGGCCTTCTGGCGTTCTGCGCCCATCAGCCAACCCCGCCGAGCAGCACGTATTTGAGCTCGGTGAACTCTTCCACGCCCCACTTGCCGCCTTCACGGCCGATCCCGCTTTCCTTCACACCGCCGAACGGGGTGGAGGCGGCACCGACCATCGGCGCATTGACGCCGATCATGCCGTATTCGATGCCCTCGGTGAGCCGGTGCACGCGATTGACGTCCTGGGTGTAGATATAGGCCGCCAGCCCGTAAGGCGTGTCATTGGCCAGCTTGATGATGTCGGCTTCGCTTTCGACGCGGTAGATCGAGGCGACCGGGCCGAAGATCTCGTTGCAGGCGACATCCATTTTCGGATCGCCGCCATCGATCAGGGTCGGTGCATAGAAGGCCCCGCCCAGCTCGCCGTCCAGACGCTTGCCGCCGGTGACGATGCGGGCACCGGCCTCGCGGGCCTGCTGCACCAGCTTGTCGACGCGGGTCACCGCTTCCATGTGCACGAGCGGACCCAGATCGCTGTCCTCGGCGAAACCGTCACCGGCCTTCAGCTTGGACACGCGCGCTTCCAGCGCCGCGACGAGTTTGTCGGCAATCGCCGGCTGGGCGATGATCCGGTTGGCCGAGACGCAGGTCTGGCCGGAAACGCGGAATTTCGAGGCGATCACGCCATCGGCCGCCTTCTCGATGTCGGCATCGTCCATGACGATGAAGGGCGCATTGCCGCCCAGCTCCAGCGCGACGCGCTTCACACCGTCGGCGGCCTGGCGCATCAGCAGCTTGCCCACCTGGGTCGAGCCGGTGAAGCCGATCATGCGCACTTCGGGCGAACCGGTCAGCACCGGGCCGATCTTCTGGGCGTCGCCGCACACCACGTTGAATACGCCGTCGGGAATGCCCGCACGCTTGGCCAGCTCGGCCAGGGCGAGCGCGGAGAGCGGCGTTTCCGGCGCCGGCTTGATCACCATGGTGCAGCCGGCCGCCAGGGCGGGCGCACACTTGCGGGTGATCATGGCATTGGGGAAATTCCACGGCGTGATACAGCCGACCACACCGATGGGCTGGCGGATCGTCCAGCCGCGCGAGCCCGGGAAGGGCGTGGCGAGCGTTTCACCATGGACGCGCTTGGCCTCTTCGGCCGACCATTCGATGAAGCCGGCGCCATACACCACCTCGCCCATCGCCTCGCGATAGGTCTTGCCCATTTCCAGCGTGATCAGCTTGGCCAGGTCGGACTGGTTGGCGAGGATGAGATCGTGCCATTTCATCAGCAGTTTGGCGCGCTCGAAGGGCGAGACCTTTTTCCAGGTCTCGAAGGCTTCCGCGGCCCGGGCGACCGCCTGGCGGGCACCGGCCTCGCCGACATCGCCAACGGTCGCGATGACCTGGTTGTTCGCCGGATTGGTGACCTCGAAGACGGCCGAACCGGCCACCCACTCACCGCCGATAAAGCTCTCGCTGCGGAAGAGGCTCTTGTCCGTCAGGCGGTCCGAGACGGTTTCGGGGCGGTCGAGTACGGTCATCACAGGCTCTCCTTCTTGGCCTTGCGGGCTTCCTTGGCGGCGCGGAAGCGGGCCGCCCACCCGGATTTGGTGGTCATCGGCGTGCGCGCAAGGGCCAGCGCATCCGCCTCCACATTCTCGGTCACGATGGTCCCGGTGCCCGTGAAGGCGCCGGCACCGACGGTGACAGGCGCCACCAGGCAGGTATTGGAGCCGATAAAGGCGCCCTCGCCCACCACGGTGCGGTGCTTGTCGTATCCGTCGTAATTACAGGTGATCGTGCCCGCTCCGATATTGGCGTTCGCGCCGATGCTCGCATCCCCGATATAGGTGAGATGCGAGACCTTGGCGCCCTCGCCCAGCTGCGACTTTTTCACTTCCACGAAATTGCCGACCTTGGCACCGGCGCCCAGCTCGGCACCCGGGCGCAGGCGGGCATAGGGGCCGACGCTGGCGCCCTGCGCCACGCTGGCCCCTTCCAGATGCGAGAAGGCATGGATGACGGCATCCTCGCCGATGGTCACGCCGGGTCCGAACACGACATTCGGTTCGACGATCACATCGCGGGCAATCTGCGTGTCGTGGGAGAAGAAGACCGTTTCCGGCGCGACCAGCGTCACCCCGTCGGCCATGGCCTGTTTGCGCATGCGAGCCTGGAAGGCGGCCTCGGCCTCGGCCAGGTCGCCGCGCGAATTCACGCCCAGCACTTCGCCCGCTTCGGCCTTCACCACGACGGCTTTCAGACCGCGCCCGCGGGCCAGGCCCACCACGTCGGTGAGATAGTATTCGCCATTGGCATTGTCATTGCCGACCTCGCCCAGGAGCTCCAGCAGCAGCGGCGCCGGAGCGGCCAGCACGCCGGAATTGACCAGGCGCACGGCGCGTTCGGCCTCGCTGGCATCCTTGTACTCGACGATGCGGTCGAGATTGCCCTCACCATCCGTGATCAGGCGTCCATAGGCGGCCGGGTCCTCCGGCTCGAAGCCGAGCACGGCGACCGAGGCCCCGCCTTCCAGCGCTGCGAAGACCTTCGCCACGGTCTCCGGCGTGATCAGGGGCGTGTCGGCATAGAGCACGATCGCCGCGCCCTCGGCATCCGCCAGCGCCTCGCGCGCGGCCAGAACGGCGTGGCCGGTACCCTTGGGCGGATCCTGCAGTGCGGTCTGGGTGCCCAGCGCCTCGGCAGCGGTCTTCACGGCCGGCGAATGCGCGCCGTAAACAGTGACGATCCGGTCCGCCCCGCTCTTGCGGGCCAGGTCGACCGACCAGTCCAGCATCGGCCGTCCGCCGACGCTGTGGAGCACCTTGACCGTCTTGGATTTCATCCGCGTGCCCTGACCGGCAGCGAGAATGATGGCGGCACGGGAATGAGACATGGACCGTCCTGTCGCGAGAATCTGCACCTGTGTCTGTCAGGCGCTATAGCCTATCGGGCCGGGGCACGTAACCATGCTTGCGAGCCCGTGAGGGGCAGAAGGATGCAGATCATGCTGGAGACAGGCCAGACCGCCCTGTTCGACAATGCCGCCATTGCCTTCGACCTCGACGGTACGCTGGTCGATACGGCGCCCGATCTGGTGCGCGCCCTCAATGCCGTGATCGTGCCGCGCGGCCTGCCGGCCGTGCCGCTGGCGGATGTGCGGGCGATGGTCGGCCGCGGCGCGCGCGTGCTGCTGGAACGCGCCCATGCCCGCAGCGGCGCCGAGATGCAGGACGGCGACGCGCTGGTCGCGGAATTCATCGAGATCTACAAGGCCGATGTCGCCGCCGAGAGCCGGGCGTTTCCCGGTGTCGAGGACACGCTGGCCTGGCTGAAGCATGCCGGTGCGCGCCTGTCGGTGTGTACCAACAAACCCTCCGTCCTGTCCGACCTTCTGATCGCGGAACTGGGGCTGGCGGGCTATTTCGAGCGGATTGTGGGCCCCGAGCGCACCTCGGCGAAGAAGCCGGATGCGGCGCATCTGCGCGATTCGCTGGGAGGGGCGTTTGCGCGGGCGGCCCTGATCGGCGACAGCGCGCCGGATGTCGGCTCGGCGCGGGCGGCGGGCCTGCCCGTCATCGTGATGAGCTATGGCTATAGCGAAAACCCGGCCGGCTCACTGGGAGCCGACCGGGTTCTTCATGCATTTGGCGATGTACCGCGGGCGCTGGCCGAAATCTGGCAGCGCGCCAGCTGACTACGCCGTGCGACGCTCGCGGCCGGTGTCGTTGGCCGGACGGGTCGGCATGCCGTTGACGAGGTTGGACCGGACGTCGGTGCGCGCGGAGCGCATGGCCGGCATGAAACCGGCTTCGACGAGGTCGACACTTACATCATAGCCGCGCTCGGCCCAGTAGGCTTCAATTCGCGCTTTGAGACGGCGAGCGCCTTCGGGCGTGCACAGATCGTTGCTCATTAACAAAACCTCCTAGTCGACCGAAGCTTCCCTCGGCCGGGAATTGTGTCCAATCGAGTGATTGACAGGACGGGCCTCCATGGCCCCGAACCCAGCTTGGGGCAGGCTGATATATGGGCCCGGCGCATATGACGAGACCATGACGGTGTGGCAAGTTGTCGCACCTGCGGCGTATCCGATCTGCACTTCAACTTCCACATGTAGTTGACCGGCGCCAAGAGCCTGCTTATACGGCGCCCTCCGACTATGGATCGGGCGATTAGCTCAGCGGGAGAGCACCTCGTTCACACCGAGGGGGTCACTGGTTCAATCCCAGTATCGCCCACCACCCTTCGCCCTGCGGGCTTCGGGTGGCAAGCTACCCGCAGCGCGCACTCCGGGCGAAGCGGTGCCCTCCGAAGCCTTGGCGCAGGAGGGCATATTGCGACACGCGCAATTTCCTTCGGCCATCGACACACCCCCCCTGCGTCACCCCACCGCACCGGTTTCCTGCGGCAATAACTTGCGAAACATTCGCAAGAGTGGCAGGGATGCGGAGACTGCAAGGAAAACGGGTGACTCATGAATTATGCCAAGCTCCTGGCCGCCGGCGCGCTCAGCGTCCTCGCCGCTGCCTGCTCCCAGCCTGACACCCCTGCCGATGCCGGTAGCGAACAGGCCGGCACGCCGCGCGTGGTCAATGTCTACAGCGCGCGCCACTATCGCAGCGATGCGGCGATCTATGCGGCCTTCACCGAGCAGACCGGCATCGAGGTCAACCTGATCGAGGCCAATGGCGACCAGCTGATCGAGCGCGTGCGCGCCGACGGTCCGCGCAGCCCGGCCGATGTGATCATCACGGTCGACGCCGCCCGCCTGCACCGCGCCGAGGAAGCCGGCCTGTTCGCGCAGAGCGACTTCGCCGACTTCACCCCCGAGATCGCGGACAATCTGATCGACCCGGACGGCTACTGGATCGCCATCGCCAAGCGCGCCCGCGTGCTGGCCTATTCGAACCAGCGCGTCCAGCCGGACGAGATCGCCACCTATGAGGACCTCGCCGATCCGCGCTGGGAAGGCCGGATCTGTGTGCGCGAGAGCGGCAATGCCTATAACCAGTCCCTGCTCGCCTCCATGGTCGCGCGCCTGGGCGAGGAGGAGGCCGAGGCCTGGGCCGCCGGCATCGTCGCCAACATGGCCCGCCCGCCCCAGGGCGGCGACATCACGCAGATCATCGGCGTGGCCGCCGGCGATTGCGATATCGCCATCACGAATCATTACTACTACCTGCTGATGCAGAATTCCGGCGAGGCCGCCAATCGCGCCGCCGCCGAGGCCGTCACCCTGTTCTTCCCGAACCAGGAAACCTCCGGCGCCCATGTGAATATCTCCGGGGCCGGCATCGCCGTGAACGCGCCGCATCCGGAAGAGGCCCGCGAACTGATCGCCTTCTTCCTGTCGGACGAGGCCCAGCGCATGTTCGCCGAGATGACCAATGAAATCCCGGTCGTCGAGGGCGTGGCGTGGGAGAATGAGCGTCTGGACGCCGTGATGCCCTTCACCGCCGACAGCCGCAATGTCTCCGAACTGGGCGATCACAACGCCACCGCCCAGCGCATCTTCGACCGCGTCGGCTGGCAGTGACGCCAGCCAGGCAGGACGGCCGGCTGCCGGATCGCGCGACCGCGCTCGCGATCCTGGCAGCCCTGGTCTGTGCAGCGCCGGTGTTTGCCGTCGCCTGGATCGCCGTGACCGGTGAGACGGGCGACTATCTCGCCCATCTCGCGCGCACGCGCCTGCCTGTCTATCTGGTCAATTCCGCCCTCGTCGCGCTGATCGCGGCGGGCGGCGCCGGGCTGATCGGCACGGTGCTGGGCTGGCTGGTCGCACGGACCGAGTTTCCCGGACGCGCCCTGTTCAGCTGGGTGCTGATCCTGCCGCTGGCCGTGCCGGCCTATGTCGCCGCCTATGCCTGGCTCGATCTCAGCCAGGCCGGCGGACCGCTGCACGCAGCGACGGCCGGGCTTTTCCCCACCGTGCGCGGCGCCTGGGGGGCGGGGCTGATGTTTGCCCTCGTGCTCTACCCCTATGTCTACCTCCTGGCGCGCGACACGTTTACCGGCCAGTCCGCCGACGCCTACAACGCCGCCCGCACGCTGGGCGCGGGACCGTTCAGCGCCTTTGCCCGCACCTCGCTGCCCATGGCGCGGCCGGCCCTCGCCGCCGGGCTCGCCCTGGTGATGATGGAAAGCCTGGCGGACTATGGCACCGTCTCCTATCTCGGCGCGCCGACGCTCTCGATCGGGCTGGTGCGCGCCTGGAGCGGGGCGGGATCGCTGGTCGATGCGGCCCGCCTCTCCCTCATCCTCGTCGCCGTCGCGCTGATCGTGTTCGGCCTGGAACGGGCCCAGCGCAGCCGCGCCCGCTCGCACGCCGCCTCGGGACGCCACCGTCCGGCGCCGCGCTTCCATCTCTCGCGGACCCAGGGCCTCGCCGCCGCGCTGGCCTGCCTCGTCCCGCTCGCTTTGGGCCTGATCGTCCCGCTGGCGCGTCTGGGCTGGCTGGCGCTGAACGAACAGCCCGCGCCGGGCCTTCTGCCCGCCAGCTGGCACAGCCTCACCCTCGCCGCGATCAGCGCCGTGCTGGCGGCAGGCCTGGGCCTGTCGACCGCCTATGCCCTGCGCGGCCGGACCTTTATCGCCACCGCCTCGGCCCGCGCGGCGGGTCTGGGCTATGCCGTGCCCGGCGCGGTGGCGGCGGTGGGCGTGATCGCCATCCTGTCGGGCACCCAGGCGCTGATCGACCCGGCCTGGCAATCCTTCACGGGCGAGGTCTTCCCCGTCCTGCTGACCGGCGGCGCAGCCGCCCTGATCTTCGCCTATCTCTCGCGCTTTGCCGCCGCCGCGATCGGACCGTCCGAAGCCGCCCTCGCCCGCGTCACGCCGGCGCTGGACGGTGCCGCGCGCACGCTGGGCGCCACGCGCGGCGAGACCGTGCGCCGCGTCCACTGGCCGCTGATCGCCGCGGGCGTTACGTCGGCCGGCCTCCTGGTCTTTGTCGAAGTGCTCAAGGAATTGCCGGCGACGATGATCCTGCGCCCCTTCAATTACGACACGCTCGCCATCATCGCCCACAACTACGCCAGCGACGAACGCCTGGGCGAGGCGGCACTGCCCTCGCTCCTGATTCCGCTGGTCGCCCTGCTTCCCATGATCTTCGTCGCCCGCTACCTCTCGCGGGCACGCTCTTCTTCGGGCCAGGTCTAGGCGGGACGGCATGACGGATACGCACACGCGCAGGGGATTGAGCATACGCGGCGCCCAGCGCCGCTATGTGAAGGAGACGGCCGCCCTGGCCGGCGCCGATCTCGATCTCGAGCCGGGCCGCATCACCGCCCTTCTCGGCCCCTCGGGCAGCGGCAAGTCCACCCTGCTGCGCGCCATTGCCGGACTGGAACGTCTCGATGGCGGCGAGATCCGCCTGGGCGACACGGTGTGGGCCGGGCCCGGCCGCCACCTCGCCCCGGAACGCCGCCGCGTCGGCATGGTGTTCCAGGACTATGCCCTCTTCCCGCATCTCGATGCCCTGGCCAATGTCGCCTTCGGCCTCAAGGGCCCCGACGCCAAAACCATCGCCATGGCCCAGCTGGAGGCCGCCGAGCTGGGACACAAGGCGAAAGCCTTCCCGCACGAGCTCTCCGGCGGCGAACAGCAGCGCGTCGCCCTGGCCCGCGCCCTCGCCCCCGCGCCCGCCATCGTCCTGCTGGACGAGCCCTTCTCCGGCCTCGACCGCCGCCTGCGCCAGGAATTGCGCGAGCGCACCGTCGACACGCTGCGCCGCGCCGGCGCCACCGCCCTCATGGTCACACACGATGCCGACGAGGCCATGGCCGTCGCCGACGCCCTCGCCCTGATGGACCAGGGCCGCGTCATCCAGACCGGCACGCCGGAACATGTCTGGACCCATCCGCACAGCGTCACCGCCGCCCGCCTGCTGGGCGATATCGAGGTGATCGAGGCCTTCATAAAGGCCGGCGCCGCCGATACCCCGCTGGGCCCCGTCGCCACGCCGGACTTCAAGAACGGCTGCACCGTCTACGTCCTGGTGAGACCCCAGGCCATCCGCCTCACGGCGGCGGCAGACGGCCCCTTCACCGTGACCCGCCGCCGCTCGGCCGGCACACACCTCGCCTTCACGATCGAGAACGCCGAAGGCCAGAGCTTCACGACGCACACGCCGGTGCCGTCAGAGCTGGCTGTGGGGGACCGGGTGGGCGTGACGCTGGACGAGGCGTTTGTGACTGTGGTGGGGGCGTAGGGGGGCTGCGGGAGCGGACCTACCGATGCCTTCACTCGGGCACCCTCAAACCGAGCGGACCGGGGATAAAGCGGCCAAAAAGGCGTGAAGCGGTCTATTCCTCTGCGCCCTCCTCTTCGAGCGCCGCTATCGCCTTGCGTACCGCATCGCCTCTTTCGGTCTCCCCACACTCGTCCCAAAATTCAGCCAATTCCGTCCAAATAGCAATCGCCTCGCGCCTTGCAGCCTCATGCCCGCCCACGCGCCACAGCGCCGCGAGCGCAGCGCCCAGATTGTGCTGAGTCTGGGCCCAGTCCGCCGGCATCGCCTCGCGGGCGCGCACTTCCAGGGCGGCGCGGAAGGCTGCGACCGCCTCCTCCAGGCGCGCCGCATCCACCGACTGCTCGCCCAAAGACCGAAGCGCATTGCCCAGATTGTTCTGGGTCATAGCCCAGCCCGTCGGCATGGCTTCGCGTGTGCGCACTTCCAGGGCGGCGCGGTAGGCCGCGACCGCCTCCTCAAGCCGTGTCGCTTCCCCCGCCAGACTGCCCAGGGATTTAAGCGCATTGCCAAGATTGGTCTGGATCCCAGCCCAGGCCGCCGGCATGGTCTCGCGTGTGTAGACCTCCAGGGCGGCGCGGAAAGCCGCGACCGCTTCCTCGAGGCGCGTCGCATCCACCGACAGACTGCCCAGGGAGCAAAGCGCATTGCCCAGATTGTTTTGGGTCCCAGCCCAGGCCGCCGGCATCGCCTCACGTGTGCGCACTTCCAGGGCGGCGCGGAAGGCTGCGACCGCCTCCTCCAGGCGCGCCGCATCCACCGCTTGTCGGCCCAGGGATGAAAGCGCATTGCCCAGATTGTTCTGGGTCGTAGCCCAGGCCGCCGGCATCGCCTCGCGGGTGCGCACTGCCAGGGCGGCGCGGTAGGCCGCAACCGCCTCCTCCAGCCGCGCCGCATGCCCCGTCTGTTCGCCTAGGGATGAAAGCGCATTGCCCAGATTGGTCTGGGTCATAGCCCAGTCCTTCGGCATGGCTTCGCGCGTGCGCACTTCCAGGGCGGCGCGGAAGGCTGCGACCGCCTCCTCCAGGCGCGCCGCATCCGCCGCCAGCTCGCCCAAGGACCAAAGCGCATTACCCAGATTGGTCTGGGTCATAGCCCAGGCCGCCGGCATCACCTCGCGTGTGCGTACTTCCAGGGCGGCGCGGAAAGCCGCGACCGCTTCCTCGAGGCGCGCCGCATCCCCCGACAGACTGCCCAGGGACCAAAGCGCAGTGCCCAGATTGGTCTGGTTCCCAGCCCAGTCCGCCGGCATCGCCTCGCGTGTGCGCACTTCCAGGGCGGCGCGGTACGCCGCGACCGCTTCCTCCAGGCGCGCTGCATCCGCCGCCAGCTCGCCCAGGGACCAAAGCGCATTGCCCAGATTGGTCAGGGTCATAGCCCAGTCCGCCGGCATGGCTTCGCGTGTGTGCACTTCCAGGGCGGCGCGGTACGCCGCGACCGCCTCCTCCAGGCGCGCTGCATCCACCGCCAGCTCGCCAAGGGAGCAAAGCGCATTGCCCAGATTGTTTTGGGTCATAGCCCAGTCAGCCGGCATGGCTTCGCGTGTGTGCACTTCCAGGGCGGCGCAGCAGGCCACGACCGCCTCCTCTAGGCGCGCCGCATCCCGCGACAGCGCGCCCAAGGACCAAAGCGCAGTGCCCAGATTGTTCTGGGTCATAGCCCATGCCGCCGGCATCGCCTCGCGTGTGCGCACTTCCAGGGCGGCGCGGAAGGCTGCGACCGCCTCCTCCAGGCGCGCCGCATCCCCCGACCGCTCGCCCAGGGACCAAAGCGCAGCGCCCAGATTGTGCTGAGTCTGGGCCCAGTCCGTCGGCATGGCTTCGCGTGTGTGTACTTCCAGAGCGGCGCGGTAGGCCGCGACCGCCTCCTCCAGGCGCGCCGTATCCCCCGACAGCGCGCCCACGGACCGAAGCGCAGCACCCAGATTGTTATGGGTCGTAGCCCATAATTCTGAGTCCTTATCCTTGAGATACCGAGCGGCCCGCTTAAAGGCCTCGATCGCCAGAAGCCGGTTGTCGAGATCGGCCATGTCCTGGGCATTGTCGGTTAGCACATTGGCAACATCCCCCAGAGCCTTCGCGGCCTTGGTCCGCCAACGATGCTCCTGCATCCGTCCATCAGACCGCAGGGCATCCGTGATTTCGAACAGGTGGGCAATGGCGTGTCGGCGTTCTTTTTTGGCCGCCTCTATGATGCGGTCAAGCGCCGCGTCGATCTTATCGTCATCGCCAGACTCAAGATCCTTTTCCGGTCCGCGCAGATCGATCCCGGCGGCCTGGCTTCGCAATATGCCAAACGTTCGCAGGAGCCCGGCAAGGACAAGCAGGTCAAACAGGACACGCATGGCAAAATTGAGCATGACCCCGGTGCGACCGTCGGATTCGACGCCCGAGAGATTGCGCACCCGGAACACTTCGCTCCAATCGACTAGGGGAATGGCTTTGGTCAATTCGCCCCAGACAAACAGCGCCGCATCGACAGTCGGCCAAGGGGAATGGCCTTCCGTTACCAGGGTCAGTTCCGTGATGCGCACATAGCCAAGCGGGATAAAGAACAGCAATAGCGCCACGCCCAGTAGCATCTCGTCGCGCAGGTCCTGACGGCCTTGCGTATTCTTGCCCCTCGCATGGCGCTCCAGCCGTCTGTCTTCGTCCTTTTCCCAGAGCCGGTAAATGGCCAGCACCGCGATCATCGCGAAGACAATGACGGCCAGAGCGACCGGTGCCGGCGCGAAGGCGGCCGCCGCGGCCAGGAGCAAAAAGAACAGGGTGAAGGTCGACCAGCGCTTCCAGCGGGCCTTAAAGGGCGCACCGGTCAACCGGGCCACGCCCTTGCGCAACACCTGGTCGATACCGCCGAACAGACGGGCGAACACCCAATCCAGCCGGATGAGTTCCGCACCCTTGTAAAGCGCCCACATGAGCGCGCCCAGCAGAAGCGCCGCCGCAAAAGACACGGCACCGTTCAGGAGCGCATTCAATCCGCGCTCAACCGCTTCACTCGACAACATGGCTGTCCCCCGCCTGCCCACACGCCTAAATGGTTAACGGCGGTGATGGCGGAGTCAAATTCTGCCCTGGAAACGGGGTTGAGACGGTCGAAGGTTCAAAAAAACGCGGCGTTTCGCTCGCTTCTGGGATGAAGTGGAGCAGTCGACGCCGTCGGGTAGATCAGTCAGCACCCCCCCAAAAAAATCTGCCGCACCCAGGCGGGCGCGGCAGATCAAATTCACCATCAAACCCCGGACACCCTCAGGCGCCCGGCGCTTGAAAACCTAGGCCACCTTGCCCAGCTTCGCAGCGCGCTTTTCTTCGATGCGCTGGCGGGCGATTTCGTCGGCGATGATGTTGGCGGGGCGGCCTTCATTGTTGGACTGGTCGAGGATCTCGCCCAGGGTCGCTTCCAGACCGTCCAGCTTGCCCTTCACCCATTCCGGATTGAAGTCGCCGGCGATCTCGCCCATCACATTGATGATGCCGCCGGCATTGATGACATAGTCCGGCGCATAGACGATGCCGCGCTTGAGGACTTCCGCGCCCATCTCGCGCGTGGCGAGCTGGTTGTTGGCGGCGCCGGCGATCACTTTCGCCTTGATGCGGTCGATCGTGTCCGGATTGATGATCGAGCCGAGGGCGCACGGGGCAAAGACGTCGACATCCTGGTCGTAGATCTCGTCGAGACCGACGATGGTGGCGCCGTATTCCGCCTTCAGCTTTTCCAGCCCGTCCTGATTGATATCGGTGACGAAGAGCTCGGCACCGGCCTTGGCCAGATGGCCGGCCAGATAGGTGCCGACATGGCCGGCCGCGCCCTGGATGGCGATCTTGACGCCGGAAAGGTCGCGCTTGCCCAGGCCGCGCTCGGCGGCCACCATGATGCCGCGATAGACGCCGTCGGCGGTCACCGGCGAGGGATCGCCCGAGGCCGCCTTGCCTTCCGGCAGGCCGACCACATGCTCGGTCGAGCGGCGCACGGCCATCATGTCGTCCGGGCTGACGCCGACATCCTCGGCGGTGATGTACTGGCCGTTGAGGCTTTCCACCGCGCGGCCGAAGGCCTCGAACAGCGCCTTGCGGTCGAAGGCGCCTTCCGGCTTCATGATCACGGATTTGCCGCCGCCGATGGGCAGGTCGGCCATGATATTCTTGTAGCTCATGCCCTGGGACAGGCGGAGCACGTCGGTCAGGGCCGCGTCCGAATTGGGATAGGACCACATGCGGCAGCCGCCGCAGGCCGGGCCGGAGGCCGTGGAGTGCACACCGATGATGGCCTTGAGGCCGGTCGTCTCGTCGGTGGCGAAAAGGATTTTCTCGTGATTGTCGAACGAAGCGTGCTCGAGAACACTCATTACGGGCATACCCTTTTTCAACGGTGGCAGCCCGTCCGCGGGCTGCGAAGTCGGGCCGTGGAATACCCGTTCGCGAGCCGCCTTACAAGCGCGCGAAAACACCCCGAATGCCGCTCAGCGTAATAATTCTTTCATGCGGCAGCGCAACATGGGGAGAATTTTTTCTTCGAACCACGGATTCTTCTTCAGCCAGACATTATTTCGCCAGGAGGGATGGGGGAGCGGCAGAAATTCCGGCCCGTACTCCGTGCCGCGGCGGACGGTTTCGGTCAGTGTTTGCTGCATCCGCGAACCCAGATGAAAGCGCTGGGCATACTGTCCCACCAGCAGGGTCAGGCGCACCTCCGGCAGGGCCGCGCGCACCCGCGCCTGCCACAGCGGCGCGCATTCCCTGCGCGGCGGCAGGTCGCCGCCCTTCGCATCGAGACCGGGAAAGCAGAAGCCCATCGGCACGATGGCGATGCGGGATGTGTCGTAGAAGGTCGCCTCGTCCACCCCCAGCCAGTCGCGCAGCCGGTCGCCGGACGGGTCGGTGAAGGGTTTGCCCGAGGCATGCACCCGCGTGCCCGGCGCCTGGCCGACAATCATGATGCGGGCGGTGGAGGCGGCCCGGATCACCGGGCGCGGTTCATGCGGCATGGCCGCCGCGCACACGCGGCAGGCGCGGATCTCGTCCAGCAGCGGATCGAGATCAGGCGCGGCCAATCCGCCAGACTCCCTTGAAATTCTCCGGATCCTCGACCGGCTTGCCCTTGCGCAATATCGTCACCTCGCCGCGCCGGGCCAGCCGGATCGCCGCCTGGCGCACATGGCCGAACTGGCGGTTGAAACGCTCCGGATCGATCGCCTTGGCGACATCGGCCGGCGAGACCGAGCGCCCCTCGGGCGCGGCCGCCACGAGTTTCACGATGATCGCCTCGATCGGATCGCTGCCTTCGGTCTCGCTCATCTTGCTGTCCTTCGCTCGGTGCGCGGGGTTATCGCGCCGGAGTTATCTTGCAGGCGGGATGGAATAGGTCGCACTGGCCTGTGCGATCAAGTCGTCGCTGCCGTCCGCCGTGATGTCGCAATCGGTGACGACCAGCCGCTTGCCCAGTTTCAGGATGCGGCAGCGGGCAATCAGGTCGCCGGGGCCGGCCTTGGTCAGGAAGTTGATATTGAGATTGGTGGTCACCGCCAGCGCCTGCGGTCCGATATGGCCGAGGATCACCACATAGGCGGCAAAGTCGGCCAGGGAGAAGAGCGTCGGTCCGGAAACGGTGCCGCCGGGGCGCAGATGTGTGGCATCCGTGCGCGCCCGGACGATGGCGCGGCCGGGTTCGATGGCGTCGATGGTGAACATCCGGCCCGCGCGGTTCATCTCCGGAAAAACCTCCTCCAGGAAGCCGGTCACCGCGTCGGCCGTCATCGCGACCTTGTATGTCACTGGGCGTTACTCCCGTGTTGCGCTTATAGGGCAGTTATGGGGCACTTATGTACCCGCTGCGAGACAAGTAGGAAGCGGTATTGTCTCATGGGCATCCAGGCCGCGAAACGCCGGACGCCGAACGCGCCGGATGGATATAGGGAGCGCCGGGACAAAATGAAACGGGACCACCGCCCCTACTGGATGCACCGCGCCTGGGAAGCGTTCGAAAACGCCTGGACGGGCCATTTCCTCGCCCCCCACTTTGCCGCGCTGGGTATCGAGCCGAAAGTCGTATGCCCTTGGCATGTCGAGGTTTTCGGTCCCAACATCACCGCCGGCGACCGCCTGCACATCGTCGCCAACAAGGCCGATCCCGTGCGCCTCACCGTCTGGTCGCCGCAAACCCAGGCCGGGCGGATCGCGATCGGCAACAATGTCTTCATGGCCGGTGGCACCCGCATTCTCGCCGCCGGCGATATCGAGATCGGCGATGATTGCCTGATCGCCAACAAGGCCACGATCTCGGATTGCGACTGGCACTCCATCCACGACCGCGTCGACCCGGATCCGTCCTGGAAACCCGTGAAACTTCAACGCAATGTCTGGATCGGCGACGGCGCCTTTATCGGCAAGGGCGTGACCATCGGCGCCCATTCCGTCGTCGGCGCCCGCTCGGTTGTCACCCGCGATGTCGACCCCTGGACCATCGTCGCCGGCAATCCGGCCAAAGTGGTCAAGCGCATCGATCCGGACGCACCGATGAAGACCCGCAGCGATCTCTACGCCGATGCCGAAGGCCTGCACCGCTTTTTCGACACCGCCTATCGCCAGGCCCTGAAAGGCAATTCCACCCCCGGCTGGCTGCGCAGCCGTCTCTGGCCGAAACGCGGCGATTAGCCGAACAACCCCGACGGCAGAACGCCCACGGCGGCGCCCGTCATCAGCGTCGCCAGCGTGCCGGAGATCAGCGCCCGCGGGGCCAGCTGCAGGATGTCCTCGCGGCGCGATGGTGCAATCGCCACCAGACCGCCGGTCAGGATGCCGACCGAGGAGAAATTGGCGAAACCGCACAGCGCATAGGTCATGATCAGGCGCGTGCGCTCGGACAGTTCGCCACCGACCCGGGACAGCTGGTCATAGGCATAGACCTCGTTCAGCGCCGTCTTCAGCCCCATCAGCGAACCGGCCTGAGTGGCCTCGCTCCAGGGGATGCCCGCCAGCCAGACGACCGGCGCGAAGACCCAGCCCAGAATCCGGTCGGCCGAGAGCGGCGCACCGAACACATCCGGGAAAAGCCCGAGCAGGACATTCACCAGCGCGACCAGGGCGATGAAGACCAGCAGCATGAAGATAATGTTGAAATACAGGCGGATACCGTCCGATACACCGGTCGTCAGCGCGTCCATGGAGGAGTGGTAGATCGGCGTCGGGATCTTCTCCTTCTGCAGCGCCTCTTCCGACACCGGCTCGGCCGGCATCATCAGGCGCGACAGGAGCACCGCCGCCGGCACCGAGATCAGCGAGGCAGTGAAGATATGCCCGGCCGCCCCGTCGATCACACCGCTCAGCTGGCTGACATAGAGTGCCATCACCGAACCGGCGACGGTTGAAAAGCCGACCGTCATGATGAGGAAGAGGTCCGACCGGGTCATCTCCGGCAGGCGCGGCCGGATCAGCACCGGGCTTTCCGTCATCCCCAGGAAGATATTCGCCGCCGCGCCCAGACTGGCTGAGCCGGACAGGTTCAAAAGGCGCCGGAAAGCCGCCGCGAAACCGCGCACCAGGAATTCCAGTATCCGCCAGCGCCACAGCAGGGCCGACAGCGCCGACAGCACGATCACCATGGGCAGGGCCTGGAAGGCAAAGAGGAAACCGGAACCGCCGGCCGGGTCGGTCTCCCAGGGCGCCTCGCTGCCGGCCAGATAGCCGAACACGAATTGCGCGCCCTCATTCGTCACCTCCTGCAGCACGGCGACGACGCCGGTCAGCGATTGCAGGAAGGCGCGGAAGGGCGCGACGGAATAGAGCAGCCAGGCGATCAGCAATTGCAGGGCGATGGCACCGACCAGCAGGACAATGGAGATCTTCTTGCGCGGGCCCAGCAGCCACGCCACGCCCGCAAGAGCAAAAAGTCCCACAAAGCTGCGGGCCTGCAGCACCAGATCGTCCATGAATGTCCCCAGGCAGATAAAGGCGGGACAATATTCCGGCAGGCCCTGCCGCCGCAACCACTTGCCACAATGAAGACCACGCGGAATGCTGCGCTGTATGGACCGCACCCCGATCAAGACCCCCTGCGTGAAAGTCTGTTTCGTCGACCCCAAGGCCGGCGTCTGCCTCGGCTGTTTCCGCACGATGGAGGAGTTGGGACGCTGGACCCGCTATTCAGACGCGGAACGCGACGCGATCATGCAGGCCCTGCCGGAGCGGGAAACGGCCTATCGCCGGGCGCGGGAGGCGTGATGCGTCCAACCACCTCATTCGCGGCAGGGAGCCGCTGAGCATGCAGCATCTGGTGACCCGCTTCGCCCGCCCGGCCCTGCTGGCCGGCCTCGCCCTGCTCGTCCTGAGACTGGCCCTATGGCCCTTCTGGGACGGCCTCGATCCGTCGCTGCGCCTGCTTGCGGCAGCGGCGATCATGTTCGCGCTGCTGATTGCCCTGTTCGGTGCCGGCTTCGCGCCCGCGGGCACCCGTCACCGCAACCTCGTCACCTGGATGAGCATCGCGGCCATGATCGGTGTCATCCCCGTCTTCGACCATGATTTCGAAGACCTGGACTATCAGCGCACCTGGCTCGCACCGCCGGCCACCGTGACTTCCCAGACCCTGCAGGATGATGCCGCTGGCACAGCGCGGAGTGACGGCCCCATTGTGCTCAACCGCCAGCGGGACGGGCATTACTATATCGAAGCCGAGATCAATGGCGTCCGGCTTCCCTTTCTGGTCGATACCGGCGCCAGCGGCATCGCCCTGACGCTGAACGATGCCGGACGTATCGGCATCCGCACCCACAGGCTGGATTTCTCGATACCGGTATCGATGGCATCCGGCCAAGCCATGGCCGCGCCGGTGACGATCCGCTCGCTCGACCTGCAGGGACACCATTTTGAAGAGATACCGGCGCTGGTCATGCCCGGCGGCGAGATCTCGCTGCTTGGCATGTCGGTGCTGGAACGTTTCAGTTCGCTGGAAATCCGCGAAAACCAGCTGATCCTGCAGCCTTAGGCAGAGCCGTTTCCTGCCGAACGGCCCCCACTTCACCTGTTGGCGCTTCAGCCGCCGATCACCGCTTCGCGGACCAGCATGAAGCCGACCACGACCAGTCCGATGGCGAAGAGACGCTTCAGCGTCCGCTCCGGCAGGTCGTGCGCCAGCTTGGCGCCCACAGGCGCGACGAAGAAGGCAGAGCTGGCCAGAAGCGCAAAACCGGGCCCGTTCACATAGCCGAGCGACCAGGGCACGACTTCATGCCCCCAGCCATTGACGATGAAGCCGATCGCACCGGGCGCCCCGATCGCGACGCCGAAACCGGCAGCCGTGGCCACGGCCTGCCGGATCGGCTTGCCGCACAGCGTCATCAGGGTGACGCCCATGACGCCGCCACCAATGCCCATCAGCGCCGAGAAAGCCCCGATCGTGCCCCCCAGACCAATCCGGGGGATCCCGCCGGGCATGTCCTCGCGCAGGGTCCAGTCGGGCCGGCCGAAGAAGAATTGCAGGGAAAGCAGCATCGCCATACCGCCGAAAATGCCGGTCAGCATGCGGCCGGAGAGATAGTGCGCGATCACCGTTCCGATAAGCGTGCCGGCAATGATCCAGGGCGCCCATTCGCGCAGAACCTTGAAGTCCACCGCGCCGCGCTTGGCATGGGCCGAGACACTGCGCAGCGAAGTCGCGACAATCACCGCCAGCGAGGTCCCGACCGCGACATGCATCACCCGCGGATCTTCATAGCCCAGCGAGTTGAAAGCGAAATAAAGCGCCGGCACCATGACGATGCCGCCGCCAATGCCGAACATGCCCGCGATCAGCCCCGCAAACGCGCCCGTGGCGGCCATCGCCAGGACCAGAACCCAGATATCCTGCATCGCTATGCCGCCTCGTCATGCGGCACGACCGCCGCCAGTGCCTCGTCGATCACTTCAAGCCCGGCACCACGTTTGGGCGCCTTTTCCGACAGAATGCGCCGCCACAGCCGTGCGCCGGGCTGGCCGGTAAACAGGCCCAGCATATGGCGTGTCATGTCGTGCAGACGCGCGCCCTTGCCCAGCTGGCTTTCCAGATAGGGCCGATAGGCGTCGACCGCCTCGACCCGGCTGGCAACCGGATCGGCCTTGCCGAACAGACGGCTGTCGGCCCCGGCGAGGACCCAGGGTGTGTGATAGGCAGCCCGGCCGAGCATCATCCCGTCCAGCGGCGCCGTTTCCGCGAGCCCCTGTTCAAGCGTTTCCAGACCGCCATTGAGGATGATCTCGAGCTCCGGACGCTGCGCCTTGAGGCGGCGCACCAGATCATAATCGAGCGGCGGAACCGTGCGGTTTTCTTTCGGGCTCAGGCCTTTCAGCCAGGCCTTGCGGGCGTGCACGGTGAAGCTCGCCACCCCGGCCGCCGCGACCGTCTCGACGAAATCGAACAGGGCCACTTCGGGATCCTGCTCGTCGACGCCGATCCGGCATTTCACCGTGACCGGTAGCGACACTGCATCCTGCATCGCCTTCACGCAGTCGGCGACGAGTGCCGGTTCCTGCATCAGGCAGGCCCCGAACCGGCCCGACTGCACGCGGTCGGACGGGCAGCCGACATTGAGATTGATCTCGATATAGCCGAACCCCTCGGCAATCCGGCTGGCCTTGGCCAGGTCGGCCGGGTCGGACCCGCCCAGCTGGATGGCCACGGGATGCTCGGCCGGATCGAAGCCAATCAGCTTGTTCCGGTCGCCATGGATCACCGCCTTGTCGACAGCCATCTCGGTATAAAGCAGAGCCTCCCGGGTCAGGACACGGTGAAACGCCCGGCAATGCCGGTCGGTCCAGTCCATCATCGGGGCCACGGAGAGGCGGCGGTCGGGCGTACAAGCTTCAGTCATGCGCGCCATTTAGCGCGGACCGCCCGCCGAACCAAGTCACGGCAGCGTATATCGCCTGTGATCGCGGGCTCAACTGCCGCCGGACGCCCCCCTGAACACGATCACCGCTTCTCCAAACGCCGCGCGATACCGCCTCTGCTTTTCCCGGCAGATCGTGCGCCCCCGGACAGGCTCGATTGCCGAATTTCGCACGGCTGTTTCCTGATCCGGACGCGGTATCCCTTAGCGTGTCCCGTAAACCGACCCCGCTATCCCCGGCTGAAGATCACCCGCTGACGCTCGCACGCTGCATGCCTATGAGGGAAGGCCTTGCGATATTCCGGATCGTCGAACAGGGCGAGCAAGGCCGCGGTGTCGGGATAGTGCCCAATCGCGATCATGTCCCAGCCAGCATCGTCGCCGACGAAACTGCCGCCATACCCGCCGACATGGAGGAAATGACCGCCAGCGCGCTCCAGCGCCGGCATGCTGACCGACGCGTAGCGCGCAAATGCATCCTGACCGCTCACATCCTCTCCGCCGGGATAGAGGGCCCGTTCGCGAAACTTGAAGAAATTGACGAGCACGACCGGCCTGTCCTGCGGCCCGTCGAGCACGGTGCGCCATTGCCCGGCATCCGGCGACGCACCATCCGAACCATCGCCATAGGCCCGCACCAGATCCGCAATCCGCTCATTGACGTTCATCGCCATTCTCCATAATTTGACACGTGTAAATAAATGGGAAATTTGACACGTGTCAAGATCGCCAAAGCTCGCCCGGACTCGTGCCGAGATTCTCGACGCGGCGTGGGCCCTCATTTCGCAAAAGGGCGCCGAGGTCTCGATCGCAGAGATCGCCCGCGCTGCCGGGATCTCCCGGCAATCGGTCTATCTTCATTTCGGAACCCGCGGCGGCTTGCTGATGGCGCTCGTCCAGCGGGCCGACGAGCGTTTCTCCATCCGGGAAAAGCTGTTTGCCTGCTTCGAGATATCCGATCCGCAGGAACGGCTCCGCGGCGCCATCCGCGTGTGGCTGGACTTCGTGCCGGAAATCGTTCCGGTCGCACGCGACCTGATCCGGCTGCGCGACACCGATGCCGAAGCCGCTGCCGCCTGGGAAGACCGGATGACCGATCTTCGAACCTGGCTCGGACAGCTCGCCGCATCGCTCGATCGCGACGGCGCGCTTGCAGACGGCTGGTCGGTTTCCGAGGCCGCGGACTATCTCTGGGCCGCGACGAGCGTTCAGAGCTGGAGTCTGCTCGTCAGCGATTGCCGATGGCCGGCAACGCGCGCCGACGCCGTTCTCACGGATGCGGCCTGTGCCGCCCTGCTCGGCAAAACATCAAATTAGACCTGTTCGCTTCACGCCATTTCAATCCGGGCCTGCTTTCCTGCAGCGGCGAGGGAGGCATTTCATGGCCAAGGCAATCTATCACAAGCATCAGCGCGTATTCGTCCGCCCGGTCGGAACCTGGGCGCTTGTCGAGCAGGTCAAGCCGCAATGGGTGAAGGATGTCGAGGAGCCGGTGCGGGTCTATTACGACTGCGGGCTCGGCCGGGACTTCGTGGCCGATGAACTGGCCGCCGAGCAGGCCGACGAGATCGACACGGCGAGCTGGCGCGTCCTGCGCGCCCGGAACAAGTGGCAGTCCGTCGAGGAATGCGGTCACCACCCCTATCCCGGCACCTTCCCGGTCGTGGTCACCGAGAGCATGGACTGGGGCGGCTGGCGCGTACCGGCTGCGGAGTATGACCGCGATCCCTCGCGCATCGAGGGACAGGCCCGGCTGATCGCCAATGCCCCGCACCTGATGGCGATTGCCGAGCAACTGGCAAAACTGGCGAGCGAAGACGGCGAACTGCCCCCGGCATTAGCCAAGTTGAGCCACGAAGCGAGTAAAACGCTGCGGGAAATCAACACGAAACCTTCCAGCAAGGATAACGGCAAGTCGCGCCAGGCCGCGTAGACGACCGGTAAAAATTTAATCGCCTTCTAACGTTTAGCTGTGAATTTGAGCGATCTGTCTTGAACGGGGTCGGGCCGCTCTCATGTCGTTAGTCGAACAACGCAATCGCTTTTTGTCCTTCGCCTTTGCTTCGGCCGATATTCTTGTCGAAACGGACCCCTCCTGCCGCATCACCTACACGGCCGGCGCTGTCGCAGCCCTTGGCTCCAGTCCGGCGGGCGCCGACAGCGACGGTGTGGGCGATCCACTTGAAAGCCGTATCGACCGCACCTCCCGTCCGATCCTCAAGGCGCTGGTCCGCCGGCTGAAGCCCGGTCACCGGCTCGGTCCTGTCCGCATCACGATCGACGGACGCGAGGCCCAGCTTTGCGGCTGGTCGCTGGGCGATGATGACCGCATCCGCTGGTCGATCTCCTTCAGTGCCATGCATGCACCTGACGATGTCGACCCCCAGGCCTTCGAACGCAGCGCCGAAGGGGCCATCGCGTCAGCCCGCAATGTGGGCACCGACATGGCCATGTCGGTCCTGCGCGTCGAGGCCGGCGACGATATCGAGCGTCTGATCGGTCCGGCCAATGCCGAACAATTGCGCACCTCTGTCGCGGCGTCCTGCGCCCTGGCCATCGGCAATGACGGCGTTGCCCGGCAGATCGACGCGGCACGCACCGCCCTGATCCACGCCCGCTCCGTCGATCTGGCGGCCTTGCGCGACGAGGTCGCGGCGACACTCAAGGGGTTTGACCTCGGCGAGGCGGATGTGCGGATCGAGTCGGTCTGCGACGCGCCCGAGCTGGAGCCGGAAATTGCCGTTCAGGCCTTCCTCCATGCGATCAATGAAGCCGCCGACAGCGGCAAGGCCCTCGACGTGATCTCGTTGCAGGAGACCGCCGACCGCCTGATGCACGAAACCCGCAAACGCATGACAGAGCTGCGCACGACGATTGCCGGCCGCGTGATCGAACCGCACGCCCAGCCCATCGTCGACCTGGAAACAGGCAAGGTGCACCACTACGAGCTGCTGCTGCGCCTGCCGGGCGGACGGCCGATCGAGGAGAGCGTGGGCTTCGCGGAAAGCACCGGCCTGATCCATGAAATCGACTATGCGATGACCGAAATCGCGGCGCAGTTCCTGCGCGAGGATTTCGACCGCCCTGCCCTGGCTGTCAACCTGTCGGGCAAGTCCCTGACCAATATGGCCTGGGCCAAGAAATTCCTGGCACTCCTCGCCGATCTGAAGATCGATCGCAGCCGGCTCATGTTCGAGCTCACCGAGACCGCCTCGGTGAAGAACATCAAGGCTGCCAACAATGTCATCGCCAAGATCCGCGAGCGCGGACATGCGGTCTGCCTGGACGATTTCGGGGCCGGTGCCGCGGGCTTCCACTATCTGCGCGACTTCCCGGCCGATGTGGTGAAGATCGACGGTTCCTATATCCGCAACGCCTCACGCTCCGAACGCGACACCATACTGCTGCGCGGGATGATCGACCTTTGCAACGCCCTGGGTACTGAAACCGTTGCGGAAATGATCGAAAGCGAAGCGTCGGCGAAACTGATGCGGGAGCTTGGCGTTCGGTACGGACAGGGTTTCTATTTCGGTAAGCCTGTTGCGCTAAAAGAACTCAAGGATCCGCGAATCAACAAAACGCGGGCAGCTTGAGCCAAACCACGAGACCGCCGCCATGGCCGCAGATTTCAGCCGCGTCAGGACGCTTATCGTCGACGACAACACGTACATGCTGACGATCCTGCGGACGATTCTGCACGGTTTCGGGATCAAGCAGATCTACGAGTCGCGCGATCCGGCGGAAGCCTTTGACATGGTGCGCTCGGACTCGATCGACATCATCATCACCGACTACCAGATGGACATTCTGGACGGGCTGGATTTCGTGCGCCTGGTGCGCACGGCGGATGACAGCCCCAATCCGCTTGTGCCCATCATCATGTTGAGCGCCTATTCAGAGCGCTCGAAGGTCATGGCGGCCCGCGATGCCGGAGTGACGGAGTTCTGCTGCAAGCCGATTACCGCGAAGGAGATGTTCTCCAAGATCGCGGCGGTGATCAACGAGCCCCGTCCCTTCATCCGGAACCGTCATTATTTCGGCCCCGACCGCCGCCGGAACGATCCGGACAAGTCGACCTACAAGGGGCCGGAAAGACGCAAGAGCCGCCAGAAAGCGGCCGCCAAAGACGAGGGTGGGGAAACAGAAGGAACGAAGCCGGCGCAGACCGGTTCGTGATGCCAATCCCGGTGTCGACAGCACAGGCCGACACACCCTAGTTTGAGACCATGAATCACATGCGGTTTGATACGCGCCCGTCCACGGACAAGGCGACCCGCGCCCCTTCGCCGGGCGAGACGGGAAAGCTGCGCGCATCGAAACGCGGAACCGGCGCGCTGTGGATCGTCATGGCCGTGCTGCTCTTCACCCTCGCCTATGGCGGCATCCTGCTGGTCAAGATCCAGCAGGAACGTGAAACCCTGATCACCGAGGCCGAGCGCTCGCAGGCCAATGCCGCCGGCTATCTGGCCGAACGCGTGACCGCCCGCATCGCGGAAGCCCGCTATGCCCTCGCCTTCGCCAGCGCGGACCTGCGCGACACGCCGATCGACGAGATCGTGCCGGCCGCACGCGCGCGGCTGATGGCGATCGGCGACTCCGACATCGTCCAGGACGTCGCCATCCTGCTGCCCGACGGCCGCACGATTGCCGCCGCCAATCCGGGCGACGGCCTGCGCGAAATGGCCGGTCAGGCCCTCGACGCCCCGTCCGGCCTGACAGCGGAAATCATCGACGGGCAACCCGCCCATCTCGTTCTGGCCGTGCCGGTCCAGCTGTCCGACGGAACCGTCGGCGCTTTTGTTGCCCGGCTCGCGACCGACCTCGTCCTGCCGGACTGGGGCGATGAACGCGTGGTCGCGCTGGCTGACAGCAATGGCGGCATGCTGGCCATCCGTCCGCAGATGCGCAGCGTTCGCGCCGGGACGCCGCTGGCCTCGCGCTTCGGCCTGGACGATGCCTTTGTCGAACGGCTGGCCGGCGAAGGCGGCGGTGCGACCTCGGACGCGCGCTTCGGCGAGGAACGCGTGACCTTCGCCGTCGCGCCCATCGCCGGTACCGAATTGCGCGTCTATGCGCTCGGCGCGATGCGGATCAACCAGAACGCCTGGTACCGCACCATCTCCTTTTACGGCCTGATGTTCATTGCACCGATCTTCGTTGCGATGGGGCTCAGCGCGCTCGTCTTCACGCAGATGGGCCGCCTGCGCTCGACCCGCCAGCAGCTTGAGAACAATGAGCAGCGCTTCCGCGTCGCCATCGAGGGCGCGCGCTGCGGTGTCTGGGACTGGAATCCCGACGCCGACACCGTCTTCGTTACCGACAGCCTTGCGCGGATACTCGGCATGGACACCGCGCTGGAATGCAGCGGCAGCGAATTCCTGCGTCTCTTCTCCAAGCCCGACCGCGAACGCGTGCGTGCGGCGATGCGCGGGGCCCCGGCCGGTGGCGAGGTTGATCTGGAAGTGCTCGCCGCGCACGCCGCGGTATGGCTGCAAATGCGCGGACGTATCCTGCCCGGCGCCGCCGGCAGCGATCAGGCACGCATTGTGGGTGTCGCCATCGACATCACAGATCGCAAAGGCGCCCAGGCCCGCGTCGTCGCCGCCGAAAGCCGGCTGCGCGCCGCGCTGGAATCCATGTCTGAGAGCTTCGTGCTCTGGGACTCGCGTCACCGCCTGGTGCTGTGGAACCGCAAATTCCGTGACGCCTTCGATTTTTCCGATGGCATGCTGAAGCCGGGCATGAGCTATGCCGCGGTCGAGCAGGCCGCCGCGCGGGCGATCAAGACCGTTCACGGCGGCACGGAAAACAAGGCGGCCTACGAAATCGAACTCGCCGACGGGCGCTGGCTGCACTATTCCGACCGCGCAACGGCGGATGGCGGCATGGTGAGTGTCGGTGCCGACATCACCGATCTCAAGCACCACGAAGCGGCCCTGACCGAGAACCAGGCCCAGCTGCGCAAGACCGTCGAGGATGTGAAGCGCTCGCAGGCCCGTATTGCCGATCTCGCCCGCAAGTACGAGGCCGAGAAGATCCGCGCCGAGGAAGCCAACCGCTCCAAGTCGGAATTCCTGGCGAATATGAGCCACGAGCTGCGCACACCGCTGAACGCCATCAACGGCTTCTCCGAGATCATGCTCAAGGAAATGTTCGGGCCCCTGGGTGACGAGCGCTACACCGGCTACATGAAGGACATCCTGACGTCCGGCCAGCACCTGCTCGAACTGATCAACGACATTCTCGACATGTCGAAGATCGAGGCCGGCAAGATGCAGCTCCAGCCGGAGCCGACCGATGCGAGCGAGCTGATCGGGCAATGCGTGCGCATCGTCCGCGGCCGCGCTGAGGAGAAGCGCCTCCAGCTGCGTGCCGATGTCTCGGACCTGCCGGAAATGGAACTCGATCCGCGTGCCTTCAAACAGGTGATGATCAACCTGATCTCCAACGCGGTGAAGTTCACGCCGGAAGGCGGGCGCGTCACGGTGCGCGGCTTCCTGTCCGGCGTCGGCGTCGCCTTCCAGGTCTCCGACACCGGTATCGGCATCGCCAAGGAGGACCTGCCCCGCCTCGGCCGTCCGTTCGAGCAGATCGAGAACCAGCACTCCAAGAGCCACCAGGGTTCGGGCCTCGGCCTGGCGCTGTCCAAATCGCTGATCGAGCTGCATGGCGGCACGCTGACCATCGACTCGGTGCTGGGTGAAGGCACGACGGTGAATGTCGTGATGCCGATCAGCCAGGACCAGCCGATAGACCTCGATGCGCTCGCCGCAATCGAGGCCGACGCCTATTCCGACATTGACGACAATGACGATATCAACCGTGTCGAGGCGCTGTTGTCCGAAGCGATGGAAGACGGTTTCGATGCTGATGACGAGTTCGTCGACAGTGCAACCACCGCCCGGCTCGCTGCAGGCGAATAGTCCCGTCAATCAGATCTGAGCTGCTGCGCCTATTCGGGGCGGGGCCCGTCAGGACCGCTTCCTTCGCGGTCAGGCCGTGACCGGCCGTGGTCATGACGGCCCCGGTTCCGGGACGCCTCAAGGACCTCGATGCGGGATTCCGCATCCATCCCGGTCAGTAGATCGAGCATGACACCCTGAAGCCCCAGCTCCAGCGCTTCGCGCGAGGTGCGCAGACGCTCGAGTGCATCGGTGGCGGCGTCCCGGTCAAAGGTTTCCGCGCGGACCGCGGTCTCGAAATCCTCCCGGGCCTGACGGCTCTGGGCGAACAGGGCCCGGATCTCGTCGATATTGTCGCGCGCGCGCTGACGCGCCTCCTCGCGGGCCTCGCCGGGCAGGGCGAACAGCATATCGCGCATGTCAAAGCCTGCGCGGCGGGAATCGTGATGCCGGCGCTCACCCCGCCCGCGGTCTTCGTCTTCCGCCTGCCGCCAGTCCGGGCCTTCCGTCGTGCGGTGCAGGAGGAAGCCGGCCAGCACGCCATTGGCGAGAACCGAGACCAGAAGGGCGGCGATCCAGGGTGTGGACGGTTTCAAATGTCATCTCCCAGCCAGGTGATCCAGTCTTCATCCAGACCGGCATAGGCATCCGCGGCGGCATACAGCGTCGGGGTCAAGGGTTCCGTGACCGTGAGCGCGCCACTGGCAAAGCCGATGAAGGCGCCCACCAGCAGGGCGGCCGCAGCGGCAGCCGGGACCTGCCAGCGCACAGGCGCGGCCACCGGCGCCGGAAAGCGGTTAAGGATCCGGCGTTCGAGCAGTTCGGAGGGTTGAGCGTCGGGCCCGCCAAGCCAGTCATCCAGCAGAGCCTCGGCCTGCAGGGCGGCATCGGCGGCATCCGGATGCGCATCCGCAAAGGCCATGGCTGCTGCACGTTCAGCTTCGGGCCAGCGGGCCGGATTGGCACCGTAGGCCTCCACGATCTGGATAAAGCGTTCTTCGGTCATTGCGTTGCACCGTAGCGGGCATCTCTCTGCCCTGTATAGCTGGCCATCAGATCCGGGGCATCCCCGGTCAGAATGGCCTTCAGTTTGCGCCGGCCGCGGGCCAGCAGGGATTCCATCGCCTCGACAGAGACCGACATGATGTCCGCCGCGTCGATATTACTCATGCCCTGGAAGTGGACGAGTTCGAGCGCCTGACGCTGCCGGTCCGGCAGTTGCGCCATCGCTGCGGCAATCCGGTCGCCGCTTTGCGCACGGGTCATCGCCGTCTCGGCATCCGGCGCACCGTCGATCTGTTCCGGCGGCGTGTCGGTCAGCACCTCGCGCCGCCGGCGCAACCGGTCATAGCAGAGATTGATGGCAATCCGGCACATCCAGGTCGAGACCCGGGCCGATCCGGCCTGCCAGCGCGGCGCGGCTTTCCAGACCCGTATGAAGGTCTCCTGCGCGATATCCTCGGCCTCCATCTCGTCATTCAGCATGCGACGAGCCAGGCCGAGAATACGCGGCAGGTTGCGCGACATGAGCAGGCGGGCGGCCGACCGGTCACCGCGGCCGACGCGGACGATCAGGTCCGCATCGTCCGGTTCGCCGGCCGGATCGCGGACACGGCTTGAAGCCTGGCTTTCTCCAGCCGCCGTGTCGTCGTCCATGCCGCGCCCGTCAAACATCGCGATGGCGCTTAGTCGCGCCACCAGAAGCGGCGATCCTGACGGCGCTCGACCGCAGCGTCCAGCTCCGCCGGCGTCACGACACCGTCTTCGTCGCTATCGAGACGGTTGAACAGACGGTTCTCGCGTTCCAGGAATTCGGCGCGGGAGATCCGGCCATCCTCGTCGGCATCGGCGCGCATGTGGCGCGGCCCGCCTTCGGAACCGCCCCGGCGGCCCCAGCGGCGGCCTTCGCCGTCTCCGGCGCGCTCGGCGCGTTCCTCAGCCCGGATGGCACGCATGCGGGCATGGACGGGAGACTGGTCGGCCTCATCGAGATAGCCGTCGGAATTGCGATCCATCCAGGCGAACATCTCCGCCTGCAGGCTTTCCACTTCAGCCCGCGTGATGGAGTTGTCGCCATTGGCGTCGGCTGCGCGCAGCACCATCATGGCATGGCCATGACCGCCATCGCGGCCGCCGCCATGTCCGCGCATGCCGCCGGGACCGGCAGCCTCGGCCGCGGCACCGGCCAGCATCAGGGTCGAACCGGCGAGCAGAACGATCATCTTAGTGTGTTTCATGACAGAATTTCCTTGTCCTTGATCACCTCGTTGACCCTTCAACGCCGGTGGCAGGAAAATCCGTCGCGGACCCGTCGTCAGATTTTTCCGACATGGCGGCGGAAGCATTTGCGCACCCGCGCAGCGCGGCTCTCCAGCGCGGTTTCGAGTTCCGGCAAACTGCCCACACCGGCCAGCCCGGCAAAGCGTTCGGCAAACCCGGCACTCGCCGCAGACGGATCGAAACCGGACCCGTGCGCGCTTCTCATCAGCTGCAGCAGTCCGAGATAGAGATCCAGCGACGCCGCGAGAAATTCCGCATCCTCGCCCGGCAGCGCACCGCAATCCGCCAGCGCCGCCAGCGCGGCGCGGGTCGACGGCCGCAGCACGTCCTTTTTCGAGGCATGCACCAGCTGCAGGGTCTGGGCGATGAATTCGATATCCTGGATGCCACCCGCCCGCGCCTTGAGATCCCAGGGCCCGCGTGCCGGCTTGGCTTCCTCCAGACGTTTGCGCATGGCCAGCGCATCCTCGCGCACACCCCGGCTGTCGCGCGGCCGGGTCAGCGCGTCGCGCATGGCCATGCTCACCCGCTCGGACAGGGCCGCATCACCCGTGACGACCCGCGCCCGGGTCAGGGCCATCATCTCCCAGGTCCAGGCCTCGCCGGGATAATAGGTCTCGAAGCGGGCGACACTGACCGCAACCGGCCCGGCCTTGCCCGATGGCCGCAACTGCATGTCGACCTCGAACAGCTCGCCCTCTTCGGTCGGCGCCGAGAGCGCCGAGATCAGACGCTGGGCGAAGCGGCCGAACCAGGACTGGGCATCGCCCTCGCCTTCATAGACGATCATGATGTCCAGATCGCTGTCCGAGGCGAGTTCGCGGCCGCCCAGCTTGCCCATGCCCAGAACCGCGAACGCGCCCGGCATCGCGCCGAAACGGCGCTCGGTTTCCGCCTGCGCCGCCCGCGCCATCGCGGCCAGGGAAATCTCCGCCATCGACGAGAAGGCCGTACCGGCCTGCTCGGCACTGACCGTGCCCCGAAGAACCTGGGCGCCGATCCGGAAGCGTTCCTCGCGCACCAGGCGGCGCGCCGTGTTCAGGGCCTCCTCATAGTCTCCGGCCCGCGCCAGCGCCTCCGACAGCAGCGTGCCGAAGGCGTCGGGCCCCTCCTCTGCCAGCGGGGCGGTGAAACGCCGGTCGAGCATGGCGTCGAGCAGGTTGGGCCGGCGGGCCAGGTCGGTCGCCATGCGCGGCGCCAGCGTGATGATCGATACAAGATCGGCCGCCAGTCCCGGCTCGTTCGACAACAGGGAGAGCGGCTGTACCCCCATGGGCAGGCTTTCAAAGAAGCCCGCAAACCGGACCAGTGCCGCGTCCGGCTCTCCGGTCGCGGCCATGCGGTCGACAAGCTGCGGTGCAATCCGGGCAAAGAGCGAACGCGCCCGCGCCGTGCGAACGGCGCGCACGCGCCCGGCAGCCCAGCCATTGAGACGTTTCCAGACCGCCTCGGGCTCGGCAAAGCCCAGCCGGTCGAGCGTCGCCAGCGTGTCCGGCGTCGGCTCGACACCGGTCAGGATCAGCGATCCGGCTTCCGATGCCAGCGGCTCGTCATCCTCGAACTGATCGGAAAAATGCCCGTGTACCCGCCGCAGGCAGGCCTCCACCGCGCCGTCGAAGGCCGTCAGGTCGTCATACCCGGCCATGGCAGCGATGGCGGCACGATCCGCATCGCTTTCGGGCAGGGTCTGGCTGGCCTCGTCCTGGCGCATCTGCACGCGGTGTTCCCACGCGCGAAGCCGGCGATAGTCGGCAGTCAGGGCATCGACCACGTCGGCCTCAACCACATCGGCCTCGCACAGCGCCCGCAGGGCATCCAGTGTTGCGGGCAGGCGCAGCGCCTCGTTGCGCCCGCCGAATACGAGCTGCGGGATCTGGGCGTAGAACTCGATCTCGCGGATCCCGCCGCGCCCGAGCTTGAGGTCATGCCCGGCAGGCCGCACCTCGGCCCGGCGGCCGACGGTCTGGATCTGGCGGGCAAGGCCGCGAATATCGTCGACGGCGGCGAAGTCCAGCGAGCGGCGCCAGATGAAGGGCTGCATGAAGCGCAGAAAGGTCTCCGCCGCCGCGAAATCGCCGGCACAGGCGCGCGCCTTGATCCAGGCGGCCCGCTCCCAGGTCTGGCCGAGGCTCTCGTAATAGTTCAGCGCCGCTTCGGTCGAGATCACCACCGGCGTGGCCCCCGGGTCCGGCCGCAGGCGCAGATCGACGCGGAAGACATAGCCGTCAGCGGTGATTTCCTGCAGCGTGCGCACCACGGCCTGGACGAGGCGGGGCAGGCGCTTGCGCGGTTCCTGATCCTCCGGCAGCACCAGCGCATCGGCGTCGTAGAGCACGACCAGGTCGATGTCGGAGGAGTAGTTCAGATCGCCGGTGCCCATCTTGCCCAACGCCAGCACGAAGAGGCCGGGAAGCGGGTTGCCGGCGGCTTCCGGCGGAAAGGCCCGCCCCTGCCCGGCCAGCAGCCGGACATGCCCCGCCAGGGCACCCGCGACGGCCGCATCCGCAAAGCGGGTCATTGCCGCGGTCACCTGCTCGACTGACCAGATGCCGGCCAGATCCGCCAGCCCGATCACCAGATGGGCGTCGGCCTTGGCCTGGCGCAGCGCCCGGTCGAGCGCATCGGCATCCGGCGCGGCTTCACCGGCAATACGGGCATTGTCGATCGCATGATCGATCAGGCTTTCCGGCGGCTCGACCGCGCACGCGGCCAGTGTCGCCGGACGCCGCTGGGCCAGGCGCGCCAGATAGGGCGCAGCGTCGAAAACCGTATCCAGAAAGGCCTGGGCGGGTGCAACGCGCGAACGGACGGCGTCGGGAAGTGCCTCGAACACATGGACACACCGTCCGGGCTTGCCGCCTGGCAGGGGCCTGCGCCCTGCGTCGAGAATGGGGGCCGTGTGTGTCATCACAGCCAAACTGGCGCGATCCGCCCTGAAGGTGAAGTCCTGCTTTGCGTTACCGGATTATCCGGCTTCCCGCGGTGCCTTGGGAAAGCAGAGCGATGCCCGCAGCCCCGGTCCATGACCGCCCGCCACAACGCCCGGGCCTTCATTCAGTTCGAAGCGGCCATTGTGGACATCGGCAATCGCCTGGACCAACGACAGACCCAGGCCAGAGCCCGGCTGGGAGCGCGAATTGTCCAGACGCACAAAGCGCTGCACCACGCGTTCGCGGTCGACATCGGGAATACCGGGGCCTGTATCGGTCACGGAGAACTCGATCATGCCCTCGCCCGTCTCGCGCAGCCGCAGGGTCACGGCCCCGCCGGCCGGCGTGTACTTGACGGCATTGTCGAGAATATTGGCGAGCGCCTGTGACAGCAGACCGCGATCGCCCAGCATGGTCAGGCCCGGCTGGATCTCGCTGGCAAAGGACAGGCCGTCATCCTCGCAAACCGGCTCGTACAGCTCGGCCATATCTGCGGCGATCTCGGCCGGGTCGAGGCGCACGATCGAGGCCCGGCTCTCACCGGCTTCCAGGCGCGACAGGGACAGGATGGCATTGAAGATGCCCAGCAATTCGTCGGTATCGGCCACGGCCCGCTCGAGCGCCTGTTCGCGGGCATCGAGATCGCCGTCGTCGCGCAGAGCCTCGTCGAGCCGGTTGCGCATACGCGTCAGCGGCGTGCGCAGATCGTGGGCGATACTGTCGCCGGTGTGGCGCATGCGGTGCATCAGTGCCTCGACCCGGTCGAGCATGTTGTTGAAATTCTCGGACAGCTCGTCGAGCTCGTCGCCGGTATAATTCCGCGGCGCCCGCGGCTGCAGGTCACCGGCCCGCACCCGGCGGGCGACATTGTTGATCTTGTCCAGACGGCGCACGAAACGGCGGCTCACGAATATCCCTGCCGCCACGCCCAGCGCCAGCGCCAGGGCGGAGGCCGCCAGGATCGTGTTGAGCATGCGCGAGATCAGGCGCGTCTCGTCGTCGACATCCAGGCCGACAAACAGGCGATAGCCGGACGGGAGTTCCACGATCTGGCCGCGGACAATCCGGTCTTCCTTCTCGTTGTCGTCATCCACACCGCCCGCGGGAGGCCGGCGGTAAGTGAACTGGACCCGGCCCTCCTCGTCCGGCTGGACTTCGGGCAGGAAGCTCAGATTGCCGAGGGTCCGCCCCGACGGATGGATGAGCAGGTAGAGATAATCGCCACCGCCCACCGTGCGCTGGAGTATGTAAAGCCGGATATTGTCGATGCCACCGGACTGGAAGCGGTCGTTGAGAACCTGAACCTCGTCGTTCACGACCGCGTCCGCCCGGCGCACGACCATGCCGGCCGAGGCCGCATAGACGAAGCCCAGGATGACGAAGCTGGACAGGGCGAACAGCGCTGCCGACAGGAGGGTCTGCCGGAACGCTGTCGTCCTGAGAAAGGCGGCTCTGCGCTGGGTCACGCCCGATCAGGCCTGGAGGCGGTAGCCGGCCCCTCGCACGGTGTGCAGAAGCGCCCGCGGGAAGGGTTTGTCGATCTTCGAGCGCAGTCGTGAAATGTGCACGTCGATCACATTGGTCTGGGGGTCGAAGTGATAGTCCCAGACCTTTTCCAGCAGCATGGTGCGTGTCACCACCTGACCGGAATGCTTCATGAGGAATTCCAGCAGGCGGAATTCCCGCGGCTGAAGCAGGATTTCCTCACCGTCCCGGACAACCGTGCGGGCAAGGAGATCCATCTCCAGATCGCCCACAACCAGCTTGGTGCGGACGGTCTCCGGGTCCCGGCGCCGGGCAAGAGCCTCGACGCGGGCCAGAAGTTCGGCAAAGGCGTAGGGCTTGACCAGATAGTCGTCGCCACCGGCCTTGAGGCCTTCGACGCGGTCATCGACCTCGCCGAGGGCGGAGAGGATGAGGACCGGCGTGCGATCCTCTTCCCCGCGCAGGGTTTCAACCATGGAGAGGCCGTCCATGCGCGGCATCATGCGGTCGACGACGAGCACGTCGTAGTCCGCGGCGCGGGCCATTTCCAGGCCCTCTTCGCCGTCACCGGCGTGGTCGGCCACATGGCCGCTCTCGCGCAGGCCCTTGCGGATATAGCTCGCGGCCTCGCGATCGTCTTCGACTATCAGGATGCGCACCCCGGTCTCTCCTATTCGTCTTCTTCATCCAGCTCGAGCGCGACATAGCGTTGGCCGCCACGCGTCTCGACCAGGAGCAGAACGGCCGTTCGGCCATCTTCACGGGCGCGGCTCACCGCAGCCCGGAACTCGTCGGGCGACGTGACCGGCGACCCGCCGGCTTCCAGAATGATGTCACCGGTTGTCATGCCCTTGCGGGCCGGTTCGGAGTCACGCGCGAGCGCAGTGACCACAAGGCCATTATCGCTGCCCGCGAGCCCGGCACGCTCGCGGTCCTCGTCCGTCATCGGGACGAGGGTCATGCCGAAATAGGATTCCTCTGCTTCGGCCTGACCGACATTCTGCATCGCGTTGAGATCGGTTTCGCTGGGACGGTCGCCGAGGCGCACGCGCAGGGTCCGCTCCCGTCCATCGCGCATGACAAGGAAGCGCACTTCCTCGCCTGCGGCGAACGATCCGACCCGGCGGGTGAGGTCGCGCGAACCTTCAACGGGCTCGCCATTCACTTCCAGGATGACGTCTTCACGCTCGAACCCGGCATCGGCAGCCGGACCGCCCGCCGTGATGGAGCTGACGATCGCGCCACGCGCTTCTTCCAGGCCCATAGCGCCGGCAATATCGTCGGTGACATTCTGGATCGAAACGCCCAGCCAGCCGCGCGCGACACGGCCGTCGCTCTTGAGCTGCTCGACGATCCGGGCGGCGACATCGGAGGGGATGGCGAAGCCGATACCCACATTGCCGCCGGTGGGCGAGAATATCTGCGAATTCACGCCGATCACATTGCCGGCGAGATCGAAGGTCGGACCGCCGGAATTGCCGCGATTGATCGGGGCGTCGACCTGGATGAAGTCGTTATAGGCCGCATTGCCGATCGGACGGCCGATGGCGGAGATGATGCCAGCCGTTGCCGTGCCGCCGAGGCCGAAGGGATTGCCGACAGCGACAACCCAGTCACCAACCCGGTAGTTTGCATCTTCCTCGAGCGTCACGAAGGGGAAGGCGACATCGGCGTCGACCTTCAAAAGCGCCAGGTCGGTCTGCTCGTCGAGCCCGACGATACGTGCCTGGTATTCACTGCCATCGCTCAGGCCGACCGTGATTTCCTCGGCACCGGCAACGACGTGATTATTGGTCACGATATGACCTTCGGCATCGATGAAGAAGCCCGAGCCCAGCGATTCCCGTCCGCCCCGCGGAACAGCGGGACCGTTTTCGCCAAACCGTTCGAAGAATTCACGGAATTGCGGCGGCAGGCGCTCGAGATCCGGCGACATTTCGGTCTCCCGCTCGCGCGGCGGCGTGCTGGCGCGGATCGTCACGACAGCCGGGCTGACCGTCTCGATCAGGTCGGCGAAGGACATCGGCGCGCCATTGGGCACAGCGGCTGCGAAAGGCGGGCGGATTTCCGTTTCCTGGGCCATGGCGGGCGTACCGAGCGGGAACGCCAGGGAAGCGGCGGCCACGGTGGACAGGGCCAGAAGCGAGACACCGCCAAGGCGGCGCATGCGATCAACAGAAATCATGGGACAGAACAACCTTCCTCGTTGCGAATGTGTGCTGCGTACGAGCACGAACTTCACGCGTTCCGGTTATCCGGCGCGTTTCTCGAACATTACAATAACATTACTTCCGGTAAGATGCCGGACATGTTTCACCCAACGCCCAGCGCCTGCAGGCGGTTTCGTGTCAATCACACCGGCCGGGTGCGGATGACGACGGGGTCATTGAGCGTGCGATGGACCGGGCATTTGTCGGCGATCTCCATCAGCCGGGCGCGCTGGTCATCATCCAGATCGCCCTCGATCCGGATCGAGCGTTCGATGATGTCGACCTTGCGGGCCTCGCCATCGACAGTCGCCTCGCCGTCCTCGGCATGGCCCTTCTCGTGGTGCAGCGAGACCGTCACTCGCTCGAGCGGCCAGTCCTTGCGCTCGGCATACATGCGCATCGTCATCGAGGTGCATGCGCCCAGCGCAGCCTGAAGGTACTGGTAGGGCGACGGGCCGGAATCATGACCGCCGACATGTTCGGGCTCATCGGCCAGCATCACATGATCGCCGATCACGACATGGTTTTCATAACGCCCCTGTCCGGTCTCGGCGACCACGACACCGCCCTCGCCGGCCGGTTCCGGCACCCGGTCATCCCGTTCTTCGGCGACATAGCGCGCGGCCCAGGCGGCGATCACATCGGCGATGTAGGCGGCATCCCGGCGATCCCCGATCAGATGATCGGCATGGTCCAGGCTGACGAAACTCTTGGGATGGCGGGCTTCCAGGAAGAGGCGCGAGGCATTGTCGATGCCGACGACCGCATCGACCGGCGAATGTGCAATCAACAGCGGCCGGTCGAGCGCCCGCGCTGCAGCCTCGACATTCTGGTCGGCGATATCGTCGAGAAACTGGCGCTTGACGGTGAAAGTCCGTCCGCCAAGCTTCGCCTCGGCCTGACCGTCGCGCTCGATGGCATCCGTATCGACGCCCATAGACTGGATAACATGACTGGCATCGGCCGGCGCGGCGAGCGTGGCGACGGCCTTCACCGACTCGATCCGGCTCGCCGCGACAATCGCCGCCGCCCCGCCCAGGCTGTGCCCGACCAGCAGGGCGGGCGCTTCATATTCACGCTTCAGGAACTCCGCCGCCTTTTCGATATCGGCGACGTTCGAGGAAAAGCTGGTCTCGGAGAACGCGCCTTCCGACTCACCCAGGCCGGTAAAATCGAAGCGCAGAACAGCGAAACCGCGATCAGCAAGCCGGCGCGAAATCCGGCTGGCTGCAAAATAGTCCTTCGAACAGGTGAAGCAGTGAGCAAACAGCGCATAGGCCCGCGGCGGCCCACCCGGCATTTCCAGACGGGCGTCCAGCTGGTCTCCGCCGGATCCTTCAAAACTCACGCTCAATGTATGGGCCATGCTGTGCCTCCGGTTCGCTCGCTCAACAGGTAGAGCCTGTGCGCCGGATCGCAAGCACCGGTCCGGGCCGGTCAGTCAGTGCCGGGCTCGCCCGTAGCCGCCTCGCCCTCACCTTCGCCCTGCCACACGCCCGCCTCGCGCAGCGCCTCGGCGACCTCGGGCGGCATGTAGGTTTCATCGTGCTTGGCCAGCACCGTCTCGGCGGACAACAGGCCATGCTCGACGAACCGGCCCTGCACGATCACGCCCTGCCCCTCGCGGAACAGATCGGGCAGGATGCCGGCGTAACGCACGGTCACATTTGCGGCACCGTCGGTCACGACGAAGCGGATCGTACCGTCACTCTCCTCGTCGACACTGCCGGTCTCGACCAGCCCGCCGACACGGACGCGTTCATCGAAAGCGGGATGCTCGGCCATGACCTCGCTGGGCGAATAGAAATAGACGATGGCGCTGCGCATCGCGGTGAGCCCCAGGCCGACGGCGGCTATCAGCACAATCCCGGCAGCAGCAATCGTGGCCAGACGGCGGTTACGGTGACGCATCACGAAGCCTCGCGCTTTCGGAAAACCAGGGAGAGATTATTGGCCGGCATGCCGGTGCGGCTTTCCAGATCGAAGCCGGCCCGGTCGAACACCGCGGCAACCTCGGACAACGCCCGCACGCCCCATTCCGGATTGCGGCTCTTCAACGAGCGGTCGAAATCGAGATTCGACGGCGCCGTAGCCTCGCCCTCCTGGTAGGGCCCGTAGAGATAGACCGGGGCACCGGCCGGGAGCAGCGCGGCCGCGCCGGCTGCCAGGTGTTCGGTCACGATCCAAGGCGAGATATGAATCACATTGATGCAGACCAGGGCATCGGCATTTCCGGCAGCCGTGAACCAGTCCGGATCGCGCAGGTCGAGCGTCAGCGGCGCGCGGATCCGCCCGTCCGCCTCGCGTGCCCAGGCCGCCTGGCTGCGGCGCGACATTTCGTCGGGATCGCTGGGTTGCCAACGGATATCGGTGCGGGCCTGACAGGCCGCGACCGCATGCTCACCCGTCCCCGATCCGATTTCGAGCACCTGCGCGTTCTTTGGTAGAATCCGCGCCAGCATTTCGGCAATGGGCGCACGATTGCGTGCCGCGCTGGGCGACATCAGGCGATCGGCATCGCTGTCCCGCGTCTCGAGTGCGATCGCCTGAGAAGTGGCCGGGGATGAGGAATGGGCAGAGGACGGCGTCTTCATAACCGTCGAGGTAGTCCGGCCGGGCCTGCCGTGCAAGCCGGGAATGGCGGACGGGACGCTATGCCGCGGCGGCGAGGCCGCGCCGGCGCAGGATATCGGCAAGATCTTCGCGACCGGCCGCATCGAGCAGGCGCGCGGTGATCTCCAGACCATCCTGCGCGGTGGTCCGGTTCTGACCCTCGCTGTCCGCAATCAGGTCAACCAGCATGGCGCCCGCCTCCTGGAGACGTTTTTCCGCCGCATCGGCAATGCGCTTCTGCGTGCTGGCAATAGCCGCCGCCGTCGCGTGGGCCCGGCAGTTTGACAGGAAGTAGAGCAGGCCCTCGGCCCGGTCGATCGCCTGTTCCGGCGGCAATTGAGCCGGAATGATCCGCCCGCTGCGCCCGCGGCGCGGTTCCGGCAGGCCGGTATCCAGCGACAGCGGCACCTTGTTGAGGGTTTTCTCGACGTTCGAGGACGCCTCGGCCCGCAGGCTGAACAGGACCTGTCCCCAGCGCCCCGCCTTGCGGATGCCGAACTCCTTGGTCATGCCGGTCGAATGGGCGACAAAGCGGTCGAACAGGTCGAAGGCCGCCTTCGCCTCTTCCAGGGTCTGGGGCGGCTGTTTCAGCTTGGCGGCAAAATAACCCGTATCGGCCAGCACAGCATCGCCGACGGCGGCCATATCGGTCTTGGAAACGACGAGATCGTCCTCGCGATTGCCGATCTTGGCAACGGCGCGGAAGATCTGCCACGGATAGTCGAGACGGCCGATCGTGAGCAGCAAGGTCCACAAGGCGGCTTCCGTGCTTTCCGTCGACAATCGGTCGTAATTGTCCTTGAGCGTATAGACGAGCTCTTCGTCCAGTTCTTCGATCCGTTCGGGAATATCAACCATCGCCTCGGCGATTTCCTGGGAACAGCTCAGCAGCGTCGCCGCATCGGCCAGCATGCCTTTGGCGTCCGGACCGAAGCGCTTGGTCAGCGCTGTCATGTCCTTGGGGACACGGTCGGCCGCCTGGATAGCGGTCTTCAGCGCCTGACCGGCCTCGCGGCGGAATTCGAACCAGACCGGATCCTTCTCCGGCTTGCGGCACTTCTTGGCGCGCTCGACCGTATCCTTCGCCAAGTCTCGCGCCAGCCAGCCCCAGATCTTCGAAAGATCGTCCGGAGAAAAGCGGAAACGCGAGGGCGGCGTGTCGCCGGGTGTGCCGACCATCGGCCGCAGGGGCGCCAGGATGAAGGGCTTCGCCAGCTCGCCGGCGGGCTTGCCGACACTGTCTTCCAGACTGGTCAGGACCTCATAAAGTGCCGCCGTTTGCGGATCCGCGTCCTTACCGGCCTCGACCGCCGAGCACAGCGCCGCTCGTGTGTTCGCAGGCATCCTGCGCCACAATTCTTCGAGCTGCGCCCGTTTGCTTGGCGATAAAGTCACCATAGGCCAAAATAAACCCGCCTTACCCGACCCTTACTTTTGAACACGCAAGGTTAAAGACAGTTTATCGACTGGTGGCAGGCAAGTCGATACGGACGGAGAGACCGCCGAGTCCTGAACGCGACAGGGTCAGCTCTCCGCCATAGGCGTGAGCGAGGTCCGAGACGATCGCCAGCCCCAGTCCCGATCCCGGCGCCTGCTCATCCAGCCGGACGCCCCGCTGCAGGGCAGCCTGTGCCTCACCCTCGTCCAGCCCGGGCCCGTCATCCTCGATCAGGATTGCCAGATTGCGTTCATCCGTGCGTTCGGCGCTGACCCGCACGGTTCCGCGCGCCCATTTGCAGGCATTGTCCATGAGGTTCCCGACCATTTCCTCGAGGTCCTGGCGCTCGCCGCGGAAGCGCAGCTCGCCGGGAACATCTGCGGTGATCGTCAGGGCGCGGGCCGCATTGATCTTGCCCAGCGTGCGCACGAGATCGTCGACCGTCGGGGCGACATCGGTTCGCGCACCGACCGCCTTTGCATGGGCCGCAGCCCGGGCCCGGCGCAGATGGTGCTCGACCTGCTCGGCCATGATCCCGGTCTGCCGCTCCACCAGATCGGCCAGCGCCCCCTGCGAGGTGCGCGCCTCATTGGTCAGCACGGCGATCGGTGTCTTGAGCGCATGCGCCAGATTGCCGACATGGGTTCGCGACCGCTCGACGAGCTCACGGGAATGATCGAGCATCGCGTTGAGCTCGTCGGCCAGGGGCTGGAGTTCGGCCGGGAAGGTCCCGTCGACCCGTTCCGCCTGGCCTTCGCGCACCTCGGCGACCCGGTCCCGCATGCGCAGGACCGGCGCCAGACCGATCCGCACCTGGAAGAAGACACCGGCGGCGATTGCCGTGGCAAAGCCCAGGAACATCAGACCGGAGGTGATTGCGAATGTCCGCACATCGCGATCCGCCGGCCGCCGATCCTCGGCCGCCATGAAGACGACCAGACCGGGGCGATCGGACAGCTGCACCGCCTGCCCCGTCAGACGCAGGGGTTCACCGCTGGGCCCCTTGGTATCGATCGTGACAATCCCGCCTGGCTCGGCCCGCAGCCGGTTGAGCAGCGTATTGCCGGGGACCAGAACCTCGTCCCAGAGCGAGCGCGACACGGCGAGAACCTCGCCGCCATCGGCGCTGCCATCATCATCGACGATCTGCCAGTAGCGGCCGGAAAAGACCCGCCCGTAGGCCGGGTCAGAGGGCCGGCGTGCCAGCACGACTTCGCCGGTCTCGTCGGTCTCGACTGCCGCAACCAGCGCCCCGGCAACGCTGGTCAGCCGGTCGTCCAGCGTGCGCAGGATCGAACGCTGGTAGAGCGTCGTCAGCGCGATGGCGCCGAGCAGCAGCAGGACCAGCGCCCAGGCAGCCGCGCCGGCAAACAGTCTGAATGCCAGGGATGACCGGCGTTCCGTCACGAAACCGGCCGGGCCTCCGGATCGACGAGGCGATAGCCCAGCCCGCGCACCGTCTCGATCCGGTCATTGCCGATCTTCTTGCGCAGACGGCCGACAAACACTTCGATCGTATTGCTGTCCCGGTCGAAATCCTGGTCGTAGATGTGTTCGACCAGTTCGGTGCGCGAGATCACCCGGTCCTGATGGTGGGCCAGATAGGACAGCATGCGGAATTCATGCGAGGTCACCTTCACCGGCGCGCCATCGATAAACACCCGCGCACCGCGCGTGTCGATCGACAGGTCACCGCACTCGATGGTCGACGTGGTGTGACCGGCCGCCCGGCGGGTCAGCGCGCGCAGGCGGGCCAGCAATTCCTCGGTATGGAAGGGTTTGGTGAGATAATCGTCCGCGCCCGCGTCAAAGCCGGCGACCTTTTCCGACCAGCGGTCGCGCGCCGTCAGGATCAGTACCGGGAAACCCTTGCCGCCCTGGCGCCAGCGTTCCAGCACCGTCACGCCGTCCATCTTGGGCAGGCCCAGGTCCAGCACGACAACATCATAGGGTTCGGTATCGCCCAGGAAATGGCCATCCTCGCCATCCAGCGCGGTGTCCACGGCATAGCCGGCATCCTCAAGGGCCCGCCCAAGCTGGCGATTCAGGTCCGGATCGTCTTCAACGACAAGCGCACGCATCTCTTCCCCCTATCGTTCGTAGAGAATCCGCCCGTTACGGGCGTCGGCCACAACATCCACCCGCCGGCCGTCGCTCGTCAGGATCTTGATGACATAACGCGGCGAAGCCCCGCCTTCGAGCTCGGCATCGAGCACGTCGGCGCCGGGATAACGCTGGCGCACGGCACTGATCACGCGCAGAGCCGGCACGATATTGCCCTGCTGACGCTCGTCGCGCGCCTCGTTGGGCGTGTAGCGGCCCCGCGGATCCTGATCCTGCTTCTGCACCATCGCGACCGATGCATCGGCATCGGACACCGTGGCCAGAGGCACCAGAACGCTTGCGAAGGCGCCGGCAATTATCAGCAGATGTCTCATCATGACCCTTACTCTTGCGGACATCCCCTGAACCCGCGCTGAACAGGTTACTACCAAATCGTTCAGGTCACGACCGCATGCCCTTGCGCGGATCGTAGCCGGATGGCGGTGTCCAGGTTTCCAGGAAATCCCGGAGTGCCTTGTCACTCGCCGGCAAGGCCACCATCAACCGCACCAGCTGATCGCCGCGCTTGCCCTTGGCCGTTGCAAATCCGCGGCCGCGCAGCCGCAACAGCGTCCCAGAAGACGAGCCCGCGGGCACCTGCAGATCCACAGGTCCGTCGATTGTCGGCACACGCACCTTGGCGCCCAGAGCAGCTTCCTTGACGGAGATCGGCAGTTCCAGCCGCACATCATCGCCCTCGCGGGAGAAGTATTTGTGCTCGGAGACCTTCACCTCGATATAGGCATCGCCCGCCGGACCACCCGCCGCAGAAACCTCGCCCTGCCCGCGCAGGCGCAGGACCTGTCCGTCTGCCGCACCGGCCGGCACGGCGACTTCCAGCTTGCGGCCATCGGGCAGCACCACGCGATGCTTGCCGCCCTGGGCGGCCTGCATGAAATCCACCGTCAGCGAATAGCGCACATCGGCCCCCTTGCGCGGCGGAGGCTGGCGCGTCTGCGTGCCGAAATCGGTGAACAGGTCGGAAAAGATATCGCTGAAATCGGCGCCCTGGTTGCGTGACTGGCGGAAGTTGAAGGGGCGCCGCCCGCCGGCGCCGGCCGCGCCGCCCATTCCGGCACCGAATCCGGCCCGCGCAGCCGCATCGTATTCGGCGCGCTTTTCCGCATCGGACAGGAGTTTGAAGGCCTGCGAGACCTTCTTGAAACGCTCTTCCGCGTCCTTGTTGCCCGGATTGGCATCGGGGTGCAGCTCCTTGGCGAGCTTGCGGTAGGCCTTGCGGATCTCCTCGGCCGAAGCGGTCTTGGAGACGCCCAGCGTCTTGTAGGGATCGTCCATGCTTCCTGTTACCACACCGGTCGGGGTCTACACGCCTTTCATGTAAGCGGGTTTGCCCCGGTTCGCAAAGTCACCTCACAGGTCGAGGCTCAGCGACACCGTCTCGCCGGGGCCATATCGGTCCGACACCTGTGCAACATTGACGGTGAGTGCGTCCGGACGCCCGCCGAATGCGGTGTCGATGTCCGCCAGCGGCACGGACAGGACGGGTGCGCCGGCGTCCAGGTCCAGCGCGGTTTCGCCGCCGGCCGACAGCGTGATGCGATAGCGTTCGAAAATCTCCCCCAGCGGTACATCGCCGGCCGCCCAGCTGTCCCCGCCGATACGCGTCTGCCGGATCCAGGTCAGATCGAGTACATCATCCATCCAGCGCGCACGCAGATGGACCGGTGCCAGAGGGCGCAGATGCCGCTGCTGCGGCACGAACTCCACCGTTCGCGCCTGGCTGTGATGCACCGGCAGCCCGTCAGGCACGGCGGTAACGGACAGCGGCAAGCCCGTTTCATGCACGGCGACAGGCAGGACATCGCTCACGCCAGCCAGCACAACAACCTCGCTTCCCGCCGCATGATCCAGGCACCGGCTTCCGTCGAGGCCGCGCAGCAGCGTGCGCACACGCCAGGTCTGCGGCGCAACGAGTTCGGCATCGGAAAAGGCGAGGATTTCCCACGCCCCGTCCGCTCCCGCGACCGCGATCCGGTTGCCGCCGGACAGCACGGTTTCGGGCGGCAGCGCGGCGAGCGTGCCTGAATAGAGTTCGATCCCCGCCGCATGTGCCCGGTCCCAGCGCGCGGGCGGTCCGGCGGGCAGATCGTCGGTGAGCACACCGATCCGCGCCGGCTGTCGGCTTTCCGCCCGGGCTGCACCGCCGGCATGATAGACGATCCGCCCCGGCCAGGGTTCGGCATGGGCCGCCAGCAAAGGCCCGGCCCGCGTCTCGGCACCGGCGACGAGGGGAATATCCAGCACCGCGAGTAGTGGCCGCGAGGGCGTCACCGGACCGGGCGTATCGACACCGCTCGCGGCACCGCTCACCGCCGCCCGGCGCAGGGAGGGCGCGCAGGCCCGGGCCTGGCGAACATCGCCGCCATCGAGCGAAAGCACCTGCAGGGCCTGCGTGTCGAGCCGAACCGTATCGCCCGCTTCAACAGCCAGCGCCGAGGGCGGCAGGCTGAAACCGCTCACCGGTGCCTGATGCGCGAGATCGGCCAGCACCGCGCTGCACCAGCTGCGCGCCAGTCCGGGATCGGCAACAACGCAGACCTGCTGCGACAGGGTTGTCACCGTGCCGAAAGCCTCGCGCACCGAGACCCGGCCCGGCCGGTAGGCGGCGGTGTCGTCGAAAAAGCCCAGCGCCACATCGCGCGGCAGCTCGGCCGGTGGCAGCGCGGTCCAGTGCCGGTCACCGTCCGGTCCCGCCACAGGCTCGGCCAGAGCGAAGACCGGACCGGAACGCCCCGCTGACACGAAATGCACCCCGTCCGCGCGCTCGTACACATCGAAGCCCAGAAGATCGGCGAGCGGTTCCAGCGCTGCCCGCATACTCATCGGCCGGTCGACCGTATAGCCGGAGACCAGATCGTCCAGCGCCGACACGTCGGGCACTGGCAAACCGGCATCTTCCGCCAGCTCGGCGACGATGCCCGCCACCGGCACCTGGCCGGCGCGTCCGTTCAGCCAGTGGCCGCGCTCCCAATTGGGGCCGTCCGACCAGATATCGGTGCGCGTCGGAAAATCCGGCCACGGCCGGGCATCCCAGGTCCACACATGAATCAGGTCCGGATCGACCATCGGCCCGCCATAGACCGGCGAGACAGGATTGTTCGCCCCCGCCTCCCAGTGCGACAGCAGCGCCTCCAGATAGCGGCGCTGCATCAGGTCGTCGCGTGTGCCGGTGGAGTGCCAGGGCAACGCGCTTTCATCGCTCTTGGGATCGAGAAAGACATTGGGCCGGTTCGCGCCGAGATCGACGGCGGGACAGCCCACCTCCGTCAGCCAGATCGGTTTGGAGCGCGGCACCCAGCCGGTCGGTACGGCTTCGCGCACGCCGCCGGGCCGGTCATGATGCGCATTCGACCACCAGCCGTGCAGATCCTTGACGCGCCAGATCCAGTCCTCCCCATGGGCGCCGTCAACAATCGGCGTGCGGATCTGGTTTTCGCGATCCGTGTCCGAGGCATAATACCAGTCATACCCCTCGCCGCCGGCCACGCCCGCGGCGAGATAGGCCGGGTCGTGCGGACCGGTCGCGACAGCGGCATCCGCCTCGTCGGCGCCGCCGGTCCAGTCGCTCAGCGGCACATACCAGTCGATCGCCACAGCGCTGATCGCCGGGTCGCTCCACAACGGATCCAGATGGAAAACCTTCGCGCCGCCACCGGGCTGGTGACCGTGATACTCGGTCCAGTCGGCGGCATAGGACAGGCGCACACCACTGCCCAGCAGGCTGCGCGCGTCCCCCGCCAGATCACACAGCGCATCGACGGCGGGGTACTGGCTAGCGGCATCGCGCAGCGTGGTCAGCCCCACCATTTCAGACCCGATCAGGAAACCGTCCACCCCGCCGGCCGCCGTCGCCAGGGCGGCGCAATGCAGGATGAAGCGCCGGAAGCGCCATTCGCTCGGCCCGGCATAGCTCACCGCCCCTCCCGAGACCGCATAATCCCCCGCCGCAGCCATGCCGAAAAAGGCGGCGACATCGCCAGCCGCTGACGCACTGCCATCGGGCCCGGATATCCGGCCGCGCCAGGGATAGCCGGGCATGTCCATCAGGATGAAGGGATAGAGGGTGACGGCATAGCCGCGCTCTTTGAGATGCCGGATCGCGGCAATGACGGAGGCATCGTCCGGCGTGCCGCCATAAACCGGACGGCCATCGGCCTGCGAGATCAGGTGCGCATCGGCCCGTCCGGTCCCGGCCACCGACCATTCCAGCGGCCGCGTGACCTTGTCGCGCGTCTCCACGCCCGGACGGATCTCGCAGACACCGCAGTCAAGGCTGGTGCCAAACCAGGCGACGACCAGCTGTACCGACCGGCAGGCCGGCAGATCGCGTTCCAGATCGTCCAGCGCAGCGACGATATCGGTCAGGCCGCGGCCGTTATTGGCGTTCTCGGCGGCCTCATGGCCCGGGCCCAGTTCGCGCATCACCGGCTCGACGGCGTAGGCAAACTCGCCCGATCCGGGGATGAGATTCACCCCCCGCACCTGCCGCTCGAGCCCGGCATTGCGCACGGGACGAAAGACCTCGAAGGAGAGATTGGGGATGCGATTGCCGAACGTGTCGAGCGGCCAGTCCTCCATCACCACGTAGGCCGTGCCGCGGAAAGCCGGCGCATCCGCGCCCTCGACCGTCTGGATCAGCGCGTCAGGCGCCTGGTTCTCACGCCCCGTATGCACCCGGACCGGATAGCGCGACCGGTCCAGCAGGCTGCCATTGGCCCAGATCCGGCCGATGCCGGAAATCTCGCCCTCGCACAGGCCGACGGCAAAGGAGATGGAATAGCTGTAGTCCGTGCGCGACGGGCCGCCCTTGCCGCCACCGCTCTCGCTACGGTGCTCTGAAAAGCGCGACGCCCAGATCACCTGGCCGGCGATCCGCCCCCGCCCCCAGATCCGCGCCATCGGCGCACCGTCGGTCGAGGTCTGCACCGGCAATTCGCTCAGCCGCGGCCCTTCACGATGCGGGGCGAACAGCGCGCCCACCGCCGCATTCGCCGCCGTCGAGGCCAGCGCCGGTGCCAGCGCCTGCACCCCGTTCAGCGCGGCCTGCCCGGCCGTCACAACAAGTTGCGCCATGGGTTTTGTGTCCTGTGCTTTTGCGAGATTGCGCGCTCACGCGCTCTGCGCCGCTTCGCGCCGCCCCCTCAGTCCGCTGACGCGGACAGCTCCCCCGCAGGCGGGGCGAGCCCTGCGCCAGGGCTTCCCCTGCGCAAGCGGGGGAAGTGGCCGAGCCCGGCCCGAGGGCCGGGTGAGGTCGAAGGGGGTGAGTCTAGGAAGAACCGAACACCCGCTCGGCCAGCGACCGCGCGGGCCCCTCAGCGTCGCATTCGGGAAAGGCGAAGGCCGCCACGCAGCGCCGCTGCCACCAGGGCGACAGGGCGGTCTCGGCAACCGCCCGCCCCCAATAGGCATGGATGATGCGGTCGCGGGCGGAGAGGATGGCGCAATGCTTGGCGGGACCAGCGAGATCGGGCCGGAAGAGGAGGACATCGCCGGGCCGCGCGGCGACGCGATCGATCTCCACGAGATGCCGCATGGCCGCATCGCGCAGGGTTTCCTCGCCCGCCAGCTCGGCCCAGTCCGGCGTATAGGCCGGCACGCTCTCCGGCTCGGCTCCATAAAGCGCCCGCCAGACACCGCGGATCAGGCCCAGACAATCGCACCCCGCCCCGCGGCGGCTAGCCTGGTGGCAATAGGGCGTTCCCAGCCAGGTCCGCGCCTCTTTCAGCACCTGCGCCCGGCTCATGACGCAAGCCCCCGCGACCCGCCATCGCGGACCGGTTCGCTGGCGGGCGAGGCCTGCAGCATGTCATTGCCGACCATGTAGGGAAAACCACGGAAATTCAGCGTGTTGGCAAACCGGTCTCGGCAGGTTGCAAAGCGCTTGTCGCAGCCCAGCGCAAACCCGCCATGCCCCGCATCGACGCCGCAGCGCGCATCGCCCAGTTCCGCATCGCAGCGGCGGGCAAACACCCGGCCGGTCATCGTCTCCAGCCTGTGGGCCGGGCCCAGCAGATCCGCCTCGAACCGGCCGTCGCGGCAGCGGATCTCGCCGAGCTCGCCCTGAGCGGTACGCACGAAAGTCTCCGGCGCCGACCAGTCGACCCGCAGGATATCCACCTGCGCCCCGGACCACAGCCCGGCCTCCAGATCGGCCTGCGTCACCGTCTCCGCATCCAGCGCGCCGGCAAGCCCGGTCTGGCCCGGCGCAAACCCGGCCGTGCACTCGCGATCCGCCCCGCCAAAGCCGGACCCGGCCAGGAAAACCAGCCCGTCCACGGTCAAATCGCGATCGTGATCGGTAAAGCCGAACACCTGCCCGTCCCGGCGCGTTACCCGCCAGCACCAGCACAGCGTCGTCACCCCCGAAGCCAGCGCGGCCTCGAGCGCAGGGGAAAGCGTGAGCATGGGATGTCCTTTCGGAATGGTGCGCACTCACCCCCTTCGACCTCACCCGGCCTCTGGCCGGGTTCGGCCACTTCCCCCGCTGACGCAGGGGAAGCCTTGTTCAGGGCTCGCCCCGCTCGCGGGGGAGCTGTCCGCGTCAGCGGACTGAGGGGGCGGCGCGAAAGCGCCGCAGAGCGCGGCAGCGCGCACTGCTAAATCAGCTCCACCAGCGGCACATGCGGCACGGCCCCTGCCCCGATTGTGTCGAGGGCGATGTCGAGGCGGTCGGTGTCGAAGCGAACCGGGCAGTCGAAGGCGAAGCCTGCGGTGATCACGGCGCCCGATGCGGGCGGGGTGTCGAAGGTGATGCGGCCGGTCGTGTGATCGGTGGTGACGGGCGTTTCCACGCCGTCGATGGCAGCGCGCACCGATCCCTCGACCGGTTTCGCGATAATGCGGGCCCAGCTCTGCGCGCCGCTGGCATAATGTTTGACCAGCTGGAACACCACCGTCCCGCCATCGCCCGTTCCCAGAACCTGGTCGGCCGGGGATGGCTGGGCCGAGGGCGCGCAGGAGCGGTTGTCCAGCGGATCGCGGAAACGGAAACCGTGCAACCGGCCCCGCCGCGCCTCGAAGAAGGCCAAGAGGGTGTGGATATCGTCCAGCGAGGCGATACCCGGCCCGGCATCCCAGCGGCGGCGGGAATTGGCCCAGAGCGAATTGCGCTCCTCGCGGCCGGAGACCAGCGTGACGATCTCGGTACGCCGTTCCGGACCGCCCGACGCGCCCAGTCCGATGGCGAAGGGAAAGCGAATCTCGTGAAACGCGCTCATGACCAGCGGCTCCCCCGGGCGACGGCCCGCGCCAGTGCCCGCGCGATACGGGTCTGCGAGCCCTCGACGGCCCGCACGTCACCACCCGGCGGCAGGACAAGATTGACGGTGACATTCGGCGCACCGGCCGGGCCGATCTCGCCGGCACTGGCGGGCGTGAACAGCTCCGGCCCACGCTCGCCCACCAGATAGGCGCCGCCCGGTGTCACCGGTCCGCCCCCGGCGCGCGCGCCGAACAGGTCGAGACCGGACAGGGCACGATTGATGGCGCCTTCCAGCGGTTTCTCGATCAGCTGTTCGGCCGCCAGCCGCGCCAGATCGCGCAGGATGGCATCGGTCATGCGGGAAAAACTGGTCTCGCCCGAGCGCGCCGCCCGGCCCAGCGCCTGCTCGATGGTCTCGCCCGTGCGTTCGAAAGCGGCGGAGATGGCATCGGCCGCCTGGCGGGCGGGACCGTCGGCCAGCGTCTGCAGGGCCTCGCCGGCCCGGTCGGAATAATCGGTCATGATGAAGGGTCCGGATAGCGTTGAAGAAGGGCATCGAGCGCCGCGCGGTCGAGCGCGGGAGTGCTGCCGCCCGTGAGGGCGCGCCATTCCGCCAGACTCAATTGCCAGAAGGCCTGCGGCGTCAGGCCCAGCCGCACGGCGAGGCGCAGCGCGGCCGGCCAGTCCATGGCGCCGGTCACGCGCCTGCCCGTTCGAAACAGGCCGCGACGGCGCCGGCGGCGGTCTCCATGTCCAGCGGCAGCGCGCGGATCTCGCGGGCCGTGAGCGTCGACCCGCCGCCGCGCATCAGCGCCTCAAGCACGGCGAGAAGACGGGTCGCCGTCATCGGCGCGCCATCGGCGCAGATCGCCTCGATCTCGGCGAGCGCACCCAGGGTGAGACACAGGACATGCGTCTCGCCGCCGGCCACCAGTTCCACCTCGCCGCGCACGGGATTGGCCATCTAGAGCGCCTCGAAGGTGAGCGCGCCGGCAGAGGCCAGGGTCATCGCCCAGGCCGCCTCACCATCATGGCGGCCGGAATAATCCAGGCTCGCCACCAGGAAGGGGCCGGTGATCGTGCCGAAGCCCGGGATCACCAATTGCCAGTCCCGCGCTGCCTGGTCGAAAAAGGCTTGGCGCACCTGGGCATCGGCGGCCGCATCGACAAACACGCCCGCGCCGGAGACGGAACAGGATTTCACCCCCGCCCCGGCCAGCAATTCGCGCCAGCCATCGGCACTGTCGGCATGGGTGACATCCACCGTTCTCGCATTCAGCGAGATCGTCTTCATGCGCAGTCCGGCAGCCGCGGCAAAGGCCGGCGGCTCACCGCCATCGCCGATCCGCAACAGGACATCGCGCCCGGATTGGAGGGTCATCAGCATATCTCCACTACGTCAGAAATCTGTTTTCCCCGGACCTGTTCCGGGGCCTCGTTGAGGCTGAAAGGCAACGTCCGGCGGGCCCCGGAATGCGCTTCGCTTATCCGGGGAAACCGGGTTCGGAGCCTGTCATTCCACCCGCCCCATCACCGCTTTCAGACGGATCAGGCCGCGGCGGATATCGGTGTCGCGCGTGGCGAAGACATCGCTGTAGGCGGGCAGAAGCGAGAGCAGGGTCCAGGGTTCCGGCAGTGCGATATCAAGCCCGGCCAGCGCGGTGCGTAACGGGCCCAGAAGCTCGGCCGGATCGGCATCGCGGCACCAGATGTCCAGGCTCAGCCGGCATTCCAGCAGCGACACGCCATCGGCTCCGGTTTCCACGGTCTCGATCCGCCCCCAGCTGGCATTGGGATAGGGCGTGCGCCGGCCGCGCCGGGCGGTCAGCCGCACCGGATCGCCCAGCACCGCCTGGATCGCCGGATCGGCCTTTAGGGCGGCATCGATCACGGCGCGCAGGCCCGCTTCCGGCCCGCTCACAGCGTCACCCGGCGATAGGGCGCGATCAGGCTGCCGGCGACCGGCGGCAGGGCCTCGCCGCCTTCAGCCATGGCTTTCACCAGCTGCAGGATCGCCTCGCGCAGCGGGGCGGGCACATCGGCAGGCTGGTCGCCATAACCGGCGCGGAAGCGGATCTCGATCCCGCCCACGGCGCGGCCCGGCTCGGGCCAGACCGTGTCCGACTTCAGCGCAATGCGCCCGGGATCGGCCATCGTGTCCACGAAAAACGCCGCCGGATCGTGATCCGACGGCGTGCCGTCTGCATCGTATGTCGTGACCGCCTCCAGGGCGATCAGCGGCGGTTTGAGCAATCGGAACTGCGTGCCGAACGCCACCAGCCGTCCATCCCCGTCCCAGCGGTCGCGCCGCTCGACCCAGGTCTGGGCGAGAAGCGCCCGCCCCGTTTCCCGCTCGACGCGCTCACGGGCCGCCGCTATCCATTGGTTGATCGCATCGTCATGCACATCATTGCCGATGCGCAGCCGCAGCTTGGCTTCGGCCAGCGTGACAGGCTCCGCGGATGGCGGAGCGTGGAGTGTGAGGGACATGGATATCGTCTCCCGTTTGATTTCGGAGCGGATTTCGCCAGAGGCCGTGCGGCCGTTCTGGTCTGAGGTGGTGGCTCATGCCGCTGGCGGGCTTGTGTCGTTGCTCGCCCTTGGTGCGCTGGAACTCGCACTGCCCCGCATTGCGCATGTCCTTATGTGGACACTGTTTCTTCCGGCTGTGACTTTGATTATTGCCAGATCAGTTCTGCGCGCCCCGATCCGCCAATACCTGGGTCTGGATCGCGATGCTGCACCGTGGTGGTTCAAGTTCGGCTATATCGGTGCAGCGCCCGACTTTGCCCGGAGCATTCTGCCGGCCTGGCAGTTCTCTCCATCCCGCCTTTACCTGCCCGGGATCGCCAGTCATCTCGGAAATGCGCTGGGTGTGTTGGCCGTGCTGATGACACACTGGGGCCTGTGGCACCGCTTCGAGGGTCTGATCCGGCTTTTGCCCATGCTCGCTATCGTGACGACGGTGGTGCTCTTCTTTTTGATTGCTCATACGATGACCTTTATGCGCGTCCCCGAGCCGGGCAAGAGCAGATGGTCCTTCTGGTAGAGTGCTTTGACGATCTGCGCTGTCGTGCCGCTGCATCCCCTTCTCCCCCGGGAGAAGGTGCCCCGGAGGGGCGGATGAGGGGGAAAGCCCGGTGCCGGCACCCGGTGCGCCAAGAGCGGTGTCTTCCCCCTCTCCCTCAATCCCTCTCCCGCGGGAGAGGGAGGTTCAAAAAGGCCGAAGCTGCGCCTTTCTTCCCCACATCGTGGGGAAGTGGGCCCTCCGTAGCTTCAGCGAAGGAGGGGTCGAAGGGGCCGGCGCGCAGCGCCGGAAGAGCGGACGGGGTCCTGCGCCGCCATTCCGCCGCTGACGCGGCGGCCCCTCCCCCGCTTCGCGGGTCCCCCTCCCCACATCGTGGGGAGGAAAGCCTCTACGACGTCCCGAACTTCAACAGCTTGATGGCTTCGAAGTCCTGCACGCCGCCGCCGACGCGTTTGGTGGTGTAGAAGAGGACGTAGGGCTTGGCGGAATAGGGATCGCGCAGCACTTCCACGCCCTGGCGGTCGACGACGAGATAGCCCTTCTCGAAATCGCCGAAGGCGATGGCATAGGCGTCCGAACCGATATCGGGCATGTCTTCCGCCTCGGTGACGGGATAGCCCAGCAGGGTCGACGTGCCGGCCTCCGACAGCGAAGGCTGCCAGAGATAATTGCCGTCGGCATCCTTGAAGCGGCGCACGGCGGAGACAGTCTGGCGGTTCATCACGAAACGGCCGCGGGCGCGATAGGCGGTCTTGGGCGCATAGACGAGATCGATCAGCGCGTCGGCCGGGTCGCCGGCATCGAAACCGCCATCGGTACCGGTCGCGACATAGCCCATCTCGCCCCAGGCCTGATTGCCCTCGGCGGCCTTGGTATAGTTCAGGAAACCGCGCGGCTTGCCCGAACCATTGCCGGAGACGAAGGCCGCGCCTTCCTGGACGGCGAAGACATCGCGCACCTCTTCCGCCAGCCATTGCTCGATATCGACCATGGCATCGTCCAGCAGCTGCTGGGTGGCGGCCGGCATGGCGTAGAGTTCGGCGCAGGGGAAATCGATCAGGTCCAGCGTCGGGCTGTCCGTCTCCGGCCGCGCGGCGGTCTCGGCGACCCAGCCCGTGGCGGCGCCGCCTTTGGAGACCGGCTTGCGGAAAATGCCGGCCGAGGTCTGGCGCACCGAGGCGATGGCGCGGATCGGCGAGGCTTCGGTCAGGAGGCGATCGATACGCGCCTCGGTCTCCGCCGGCACGACATAGCCCCCATCGGCGTCCGAGCCCGCGCTGGCCGACTTGCCTTCATTCAGCCCCGCCGCATCGCCGCGGCGCATATAGTCCGACCAGGCGGCCGAACCGGCATTGGCCGGAGCGCCATCGAGACCGGGACGGGCCCGGTCGAGCAGGAGGCGGTCGAGGGCAGATTTCTGCTGCGTCAGCGCGGCATCGATGCGGGCGACCTTGTCGTCCAGCAGAACGTCGGAGGACGCCTTGGCGTCGAGCTCGTCGAGCCGGGCGTCATTGGCCTCCTTGAAGGCCTCGAACGCGGCCAGCACCTCGCCCAGCGCGGTCCGGGTTTCCGCCGAGACCGGCGTCATCTTGGTTTCCTTGGTCATGGATTTTCCCTTTTGAGTGAAGGAGATCAGGCGGCCACGGCCGGCCGGACGAGCCGCAGGCGGGCCTGCGGCAGCATGGGGAAGGTCACGATGGAGACCTCCCAGAGATCGATGTCGAAAAGATCGCGGCCGCGCGGCTTGCGGGCGGCGGAGCGGCGGGTGCGAAAGCCGATGGAAAGACCGTTCACCGCACCGCGGGCGACCAGGCCGGCCGCCGTGCGTCCGCGCGGGCCTTCGGCCAGGATCTCGCCGGTGACGAACAGGCCGCGCCGGTCCTCGCGCAGCCCGGTCCACACGCCGACCGGTTCGGCCGGATCGTGCTGGAACAGCATGGGGATCGAGGTCTTCGCCCGCAGCGTCCGGGCAAACGCGCCGCGATGCACGACATCGCCAGCCAGGTCCGCCAGCCCGAACAGGCTCGCATGACCCTCGATCAGGAGGGGTTGGGGCATGATTTGGGTTTCCTCTTGAAAGGGCTCGCCCCGCTTGCGGGGGAGCTGTCGGCGAAGCCGGCTGAGGGGGCGCTGCGTGAGCAGCGCAGAGCGCGAAGCGCGCACTTACCCCCATCGACCTCACCCGGCCCAAGGCCGGGTTCGGCCACTTCCCCCGCTGCGCAGGGGAAGCCCCGCCTACTCCTCCATCCGGCGCTCGATGCGCACCAGGCTCTCGCGCGCCAGGCGCATTTCGGCTTCCAGCCGGGCCAGGCGTTCAGCCAGCGGGCCGGCGCGGTCATTGTCGTATTCCAGCTGGTCGAGGCGTTCGGCGACGCGGCCGGACCAGATCAGCGCACCGGCGCTTTGCAGGCCGATGGCAAGGAGGACGCCGGCGGTGACCTGGCGCTGCAGCGTCCAGCGGGGCATCTCGTTCATGGCGTCGCCTCCGGATCGGGCAGCTCGGCCTCGATGGTCAGCGTCCCGCCGAACCAGGGCTGCAGCCAGACCGACAGCGCCCGCGCGGTCTTGCGCACCAGCGGTGTCACGGTCTGGCGGATGAAGGCGAGATTGGCCTCGCGATAATTGGCGTAGGTGTTGTCGCCGGGCAGGCCGAGGATGAGCGGCGGCACGCCGAAGGCCAGCGCGATCTCGCGTGCGGCCTCGCGCCGCGCCTCGATGAAGTCCATCTCCGCCGGGCTCATCGCCATCGGCTTCCAGTCCAGACCGCCCTCCAGCAGCAGCGGACGGCCGGCATTGGCGGCGCCGGTATGGGTGTTGGCCAGCTCGCCCTTGAGGCGTTCGAACTGGTCCTCGGTGAGATGTCCGTCGGCGCCGTTGAAGACCAGCGCACCGGAGGGCCGCGCCGCATTGTCCAGGAGCGCCCGTGCCCAGTCCGCCCCGGCCGTGTGCAGATCGACCGCCCGGCCCGCCGGTTCCAGCGGCGAGAGGCCGTAATGATCGTCGGACGGGTGGAAGAGCCGCATGTGGAAAACCTGTGAACGGCCTGTGGACGGATCGCGCTCGAAGCGGCGTTTATAGCCCCCGGCGCCATACTCCCAGCCGGTGGGCCAGCCCGTCGGATCGGCCAGCACACGCATGCGATCCGGGCGCAGGCTGAAGAGCTCGCGCGGTTCACCGTCCAGGGTGACGAGCTCGAGATAGCCATTCCCCGCCAGCTGTAGATAACCGTAGAGCTTTTCCCACAGCTCGGGCCCGGAGGTCTCGGCATTGGGCCGGTCCAGGAGACGCTGCACGGCCGGATCGGAGGCCCGGAACGGCACGGTGGCAGCGGCCTCGGCGATCAGCCTGACGCAGCGATTGGCTACCGCATTGCGCGCATAGCCCGCCTCGATCTGCGCCGGCAGCGCCCGCGGCAGCCAGCGCGACACCCGCCCCGCCGCCAGCGAGACCAGCCGGCTGGTCGCAGCCGTCTTCACATCCCGGCCGAAAAGCCGGGAAAACCAGTTGGACATGGTGTGTCCTTTCTTTTTTTGATCAAGGGCTCGCCCCGCTTGCGGGGGAGCTGTCCGCGTCAGCGGACTGAGGGGGCGGTGCAAGGCACCGCAGAGCGCGGCAGCGCGCATTCACTCACCCCCTTCGACCTCACCCGGCCTAAGGCCGGGTTCGGCCACTTCCCCCGCTTCGCAGGGGAAGCCTGGCCGGTGCTACATCCAGCGCATGCGCGGGGCGCCGCGGGTGCCGACGAGGAGGTCGGTCAGGGCCCAGACGAGGGCGTCGACGCGGTCGGGGCTGGTGCCGCCGGCCTCGGGTGAGCCGAAGGCGCACATCTGGTCCTCCAGGGCGGCAAAGCGGCCGGCATGCTTCACCCGTCCGGCGGCATAGAGGGCGGCGACTGGTTCGGCGCGCACATGCTTGCCGCGCGTGGCATGCACCAGCCGGACCGGCAGGGCAGCATCGGCGGCCTTGAGCACCGAGCGCACCATTTCCCCGCCCTGATTGGCCTCGGCGATCACGCTGTCGGCACTGAAACTGTCGAAGGCCGACGCCACGCGCGCGGCCCAGTCGGCCGGCATGGCGGGCCCGAAGGACATGTCCGCCAGCACGACACCGCGCCGGCCCGGCCCCTCACCCACCGCGCCCGCCACCACGATGCCGCACTCGTCCGAGCGCGGACCGCCCGAGGCCGGCGGGTCGACGGCGACCACGATCCGGTCGAGATCGGGCACGGTTTCGGCAAAACACGCCTCGACCTGGGCGCGGCTCCACAACGCGCCGGGCGGATCGTCGATCAGAATACCCTCGATCTCCTGCCGCCCCAGCGCGGACCCGCCATAGGCAGCATTCATCGCATCGAGAAAGCCCGGTGCCAGATTGGCCGCATTGTCGGCGGTCGGCTGATGGCTCAGTTCCACACCGGCCTGTTTCACCAGGCGTTTCAGCGCCGGGATCGGCCGCGGCGTGGTGGTCAGCATCAGGCGCGGATGATCGCCCAGGCGCAACCCCATGCGCAGCGTGTCGATGACGCGCTGCGGGTTCGACCAGGCGGCAACTTCGTCGCCCCAGGCAAAATCGAATTGCGGTCCGCGCAGCCCGTCCGCATCCTCGGCAGAGAAGGCATGGCCCACCGCCCCGCCGGGCCAGACAACGCGCTTGCGGCTGGCCTCATAGCGCGGCCGGCCCGCCTCCGGTCCGATATTCATCAAGCCGGACGGGCCCTCGATCATCACTTCGCGCACATCGTTGAAGGTCGGCGCGACCAGCGCGATGCGCTGGGCCCCGCCCTCCACCACGCCGCGCACCCATTCGGCCCCCGCGCGGGTCTTGCCCGCACCGCGCCCGCCCAGGAAGAGCCAGATCAGCCAGTCGCCCTCAGGCGGGATCTGTGCGCTGCTTGGTTTCCAGAGCTCCCAGTCGCGGCACATCTGCGCCAGTTGCGCTTCGCTCAGACTGTCCGTCCAGCGCTTTTGTACGTCGCAGTCTTGCGTGCTCATCCAGTCGAGCAAGAAGTTCGGCCCGGGCTGCGGCGGGAGAGATCTCGTCATGCTGGCCCCCTGCTGCCGGTCGTGTCGTGTTCGGTTTCATTTCGTCCTCCATGGCTTCGAGCAGCCGCCGGACCGGCTCCAGTCCGCGCGCCTGCCTGCCGGCATCGTCACTGAGACCGCGCAAGGCGTCCGACTCGATCCGCACGGCCAGCCGCCGCCAGGCCCGCCGTCGAAGATCGGCCCGTTCCTCCGGCGCAAGCGCCGAGAACCAGGCCCAATTGCGGTAGATCGTGTTCCGGCAACAGCCGGCCTCGGCAGCGAGCGCGCTTGCGCTTTCACCCGCCTCGTAGCGCACCATCCAGGGATACCAGTCGACCCGGTCGCGCCGTTTTCTCTCGGTTTTCTCAAGCATGCCGAACCATAGCCCGGCGCCGGCACCGGTCTGATTTCCGGCCGTGTTTTTTCGGGATGACGTTGAGGAGATTGGAAAAATTTTTCCGCAATGCGGGGATATCGCACGGGTTGTCCGCGTTTCGTGCCGCTCAAGCTCATTCTCCCCGCCCCGGCGGGGATGACTGGGTTCTATTCTTCCCCCGGCCATTCGACGATGTGCTGTTCCCAGTCGGGGTCGCCGTCGAAATTGTCTTCGCTGACCACCTGACCGGCCACGCTCATGCCCGCCTTGGCGGTGGAGTGCGGATCGCCGGTCACCAGCGGGTGCCAGTCGAAAAGATCCTTGCCCTCGGCGATCAGCCGGTAGGCGCAGGTTTTCGGGATCCAGGGCAGGGTGCGGATATTGTCCGGCGTCAGCACGACACAGTCCGGCACCTGGGCATGCCGGTGCGGATAATTGCGGCAGCCGCCATTCTCGCAATCGAAAAGCGTGCAGGCGACATCGGTCTCCAGACGCAGCCCGGTATCCTCGTCCTCCAGCTTCACCAGACAGCACTTTCCGCAATGGTCGCAGAGCGATTCCCACTCATCGCGGGACATCTCGTCCAGAGATTTCATTTTCCAGAAAGGCTGAGGCATGGTCCCGCCTGAATTCCGCCGCTATTGATAGGCTTTAGACAGGGCGAGCCTAACACGCAGCCAGGCATTCGGGGTTGGCAAAAAGCATGTACCAGGAGCCGTTTCGCGCGGATCACATGATGGAACGCGATCGGCGCGAACAGCGCGGCCGTCTGATCGTGGGCGGATCGCTGGCGCTGATCGCCGTGATGCTGGTCTCCTTTGCCTTCGCCGGCTGGCACTGGGCCTTCAACGACCTGCCGCCCGCACCGCAAAGCGCTGCCGAGCTGTGGAATGTCCGCCGCGAACCGGCCGTCACCCTGACCGATCGCGAAGGCCGGGTGCTGGCCGTGCGCGGTCCGCTCTATGCCCGCGCCGTGGCCCTGGAGAGCCTGCCCGAGCATGTCCCCCAGGCCTTTCTCGCCATCGAGGACCAGCGTTTCTACCAGCATACCGGTGTGGATTTTCGCGGTGTCGCGCGGGCGCTGTGGCGGAATTTCCGGGCCGGCGCCACGGTCGAGGGCGGCTCGACCATCACCATGCAGCTGGTGAAGAATCTCATGCTCTCGCCCGACCGCGAGCTGCGCCGCAAGATCCAGGAGATGCGGCTGGCGCGGGCGCTGGAACGCCAGTTGTCCAAGACCGAAATCCTCGAGCTTTACCTCAACCGCATCTATCTGGGCGCCCGCGCCTACGGCATCGAAGCCGCCGCCGAACGCTATTTCGACAAGTCCGCCACCGAGCTCACCCTGGCCGAGGCCGCCCTGCTGGCCGCACTGCCCAAGGCGCCGAGCCGGCTCGACCCGACGGTCAATCTCGACGCCGCCCGTGCCCGCGCTGCCCAGGTGCTCGCCGCGATGGAGGAAGCCGGCTACATCACCGCGACCGAACACGCCGAAGCCCTCGCGGAACCGGCCGAACCGGTCGCCGACACCTCCGATCCCAACGCCACCTCGAACTGGGGCCATGCCTTCGACATGGCGCTGAGCGAGGCGCAGCGTCTGGTGCCCGGCGACATTCCGGACCTGGTCATCCGCACCACGCTGGACCCGGCCCTCGCCCGCGCCGCCAACGAGACCGTTGAGCGCGTCTTGTCCGAACAGGGCGACGCCGCCAATGCCGGAGAAGCCGCCATCGTGCTGCTGGCACCGGACGGGGCGATCCGCGCCTTTGCCGGCGGGCGGGACTATCGCGACAGCCAGTTCAACCGCGCCGTCCAGGCCCAGCGCCAGCCGGGCTCGGCTTTCAAACCCATCGTCTTCGCCGCGGCGCTCGAGGCGGGATACGACCCGTCATCGGCGGTGTGGGACGAGCCGGTCGACCTGGAAGGCTGGACACCGCAGAATTTCTCCGGCTCCTATCGTGGCCTCGTCACCCTGCAGGAAGCCCTCAAGCGCTCGATCAACACCGTTGCCGTACAGGTCGCCGACGAGGTCGGCATCGGCCGCATCGTGGAGATGGGCCACCGCCTGGGCATCCGGTCCGACCTGCCCGAACTGCCCGCCATTGCGCTGGGCGCGGCAGAAGTGAACCTGGTGGAGCTGACCGCTGCCTATTCGGTCTTCGCCAATGACGGTGAGCGCCGCGCGCCCTACTTCATTCTCTCGATCACGAATTCCCGCGGCGATGTGCTGTACGAGCATCGCGATCCCGGCGCCGAACGGGCGCTGGAGACAGACACCGCGCAGGCCATGTCGACCATGCTGCAGGATGTGGTGATGACCGGCACGGGGCGCCGCGCCGCCCTGCCCGGCCGCGCCTCGGCGGGCAAGACGGGGACCAGCCAGTCCTTCCGCGATGCCTGGTTCATCGGCTACACCGCCGACTACACGGCGGGCGTCTGGGTCGGCAATGATGATGACAGCCCGATGGAGAATGTCACAGGCGGCGGCCTGCCGGCCCAGATCTGGCACGACTTCATGGTGCGCGCGCACGAAGGCTTGCCGGCCCGCGCCCTGAGTGCTCCCGCACCCCGCACGCGTTCGGAGCGGGAGGAGCGCCTGGCGGCCTTCTATTCCGACCTGTCGTCCGCGTTTTCCGAACTGCTCGAGGACGGCGCCTCGCCCAGCGAGCGCTGAACCGCGGCCGTCAGGGCCGCGATCTCCGCGCGCATTCCCGCGATCTCCGTGTGCAGGATCTCCCGGTCGGCGTCGGCTTCCGCATCGCGCGCCTCTTCATCGTCGAAATGCTTGGACTGAAGGCTGTCCACGATAATCGCGATGAACAGGTTGAGGACCGCGAAACTGGTCAGCACGATGAAGACGACAAAGAATATCCAGGCCCACGGATGGGATTCCATCACCGGAATCGCGACGTCGGATGCCCAGCCTTCCAGCGTCATCACCTGGAACAGGGCAAAGGCACTGTCGCCCAGCGTGCCGAAACGCTCCGGTACGGCCTCGCCATAGAGCTTCGTCGCCATCACGGCGGAGACGTAGAACATCAGGCCGAGCACTGCGATCACTGCGCCCATCCCCGGGATGGCGTTGAGCAGGGCTTCCACGACCTTGCGAAGATCCGGCATCACCGAGAACAGGCGGAAGGCCCGCACGATCCGCAGGGCCCGCAGGACCGAGAACCCGCCGGCGGCCGGGATGACGGACACCGTGATCACGAACAGGTCGAACCAGTTCCACCCCGACAGGAAGAAGCGGTGGCGGTAGGCGATCAGCTTGAGCGCGATCTCGACGACGAAAACGCCGACGATGATACGGTCCATCATGGGCAGCCAGGTTGTGAACCACTCGCCTTCATAGGGATAGGTTTCCAGCCCCAGCGTGATCGCGTTGATCACGATCAGCGTCATGATGAAGTTGCGGAAATGCGAACTCTCGACGAAAGCCTTCACCCTGTATCCCCTCCGGTGCGCTCCGGGCCGGTCCCCCGACCCTGAGCGCCTGCTCCTAGCTCCACAGGGCCTGAAATTCAATCAGTGTAAGCGATGCGGAAAGCATCGGTGGAAAAATCGCGGACCGTTCAAATTTTAAACGACAACTTATCCGCGATTTAACGACGCATGTTGCATAAGGCCATTGAACGAGGAGCGGACCAGTCCATGCGGCCCGAAGTGTACAACCAGCAAGCGCCGGAGAGCGGCAGCGAAGGATCCGATCCGCCTGTGCGGCGTGACGAGATCACCATCGCCTACCAGCCGATCCTGCGCGGAGCGGCCACGGCTGTGTTGTGCTATTTCCTGTTCGACCTTGTCAGCCGTGCGCTCTTTCCGGGTGAGGCCCATCTGGGGATCATGCTGACATCGGTCGGCATCGCGACAATCCTCGCGCAACTGATCCGGCAATATCTGCGACAGCCCCGCTCGGCCTATCAGCTGGAGATTTGCGGCGCGACCCTGTGCCTGTCGATGCTGTTCAATTCGAACCTGCAGCAGAACCTGCACTTCGAGGTCGAGAACCTCGCCTATGCCGTGCTGATGATGCCGATCTGCGCCGCCATCCTGCCGCGCCGCCGCACCATCGCGCTGGCCGTACTGATCTCCTTCGCCAATCTGATGTGGCTGGTCTGGCAGAACATGCCGGCCGCGCTGTCCGACTATGCCTGGGTCGGCGTGTCCGGCATTGCCGCCGGCGTCGCGATCGCCGCGATCATCCGCACCGCCGTCCTGCGCTCGGTCAAGGCGCGGCTGGATGCGATCCACGATCGCGAGATCGCCGAGGAGCTGGCGCGCGAGGCGCGTCATCTGGCCGAATGCGATGCCCTGACAGGCCTGCCCAACCGGCGCAGCTTCTTCCTGGCGCTCAATGAACGGGTCGAGCGCCTGCGCACGCACGGTGAGCCCTTCCTGCTCGGCCTGGTCGACCTGGACGGGTTCAAGCCGGTCAACGATACCTATGGACATGCGGCCGGCGACGAAATGCTGCAGACCGTGGCCAGGCGCCTGACCGACATCGTCGGCCATCACGCCCTGCCGGCACGTCTGGGCGGTGACGAGTTCGCACTCCTGACCGCGGCAAATCCGAAGACGGCTGAAGCCGCGCTGACGCTGGGGCAACGCATCGAAGCAAAGCTGTCCGAGCCCTATCGCTTGGGCCAGTACACCTGCAAGGGATCCGGCTCTGTCGGCCTCCTGATCTGCGACGATCCGGAACTGAGTGCGCACGACCTTATGGAGCGTGCCGACCATGCGCTCTACTTCGCCAAACGGGCCCTGCAGGGCAAGGCGGTGCTGTTCAACGCCGCGCTTGAACAGGAAATGGCGAACTCCAGCCAGGTCGACAAGGCGCTGCGCCGCTGTGACTATGACAGCGAATTCCAGCTGCATTTCCAGCCGCAATACGACCTCGTGAAGGGCCATATCACCGGCTTCGAGGCGCTCGCTCGCTGGAACTCGCCGGAACTGGGTGCTGTCACCCCCGACATTTTCATTCCCGCTGCCGAACGGGCCGGCCTGATCCGGCCGCTGACCCAGGTTCTGCTCGGCAAGGCCCTCGCCGCGATGGCCAGCTGGCCCGACGAGATCACCTTGGCCTTCAACCTGTCGACCCACGACCTGATGTCACCCCATGCGGTCGAGAGTGCGCTCGCCACTGTCCGAGACAGCGGTATCGCGCCGTCTCGCATCGAGTTCGAGATCACCGAAACGGCGATGATGAGCGACTTCAACCAGGCGCGCCGGGCGATCGACCAGATCAGCGAGGCCGGACACCGTGTATCGCTGGACGATTTCGGGATCGGCTATTCCTCGCTGCAATACCTGCAGCTCCTGCCGGTCAGCAAGCTGAAGATCGACCATTCCTTTGTGCGCAACATTCTGGAGGACACGGCTTCCTTCAAGATCGTGCGCACCCTGCTCTCCCTGTCCCGCACACTGGGTCTGGGTTGCGTTGTGGAGGGTGTGGAGACCGAAGCGCAGATGCACATCCTGCGGACCATGGGCGCCCGCCATATCCAGGGTTATCTGATCGGTGCCCCCATGCCGGCCAGCTCCATCCCGCCGGCCCTCGGCAAGACCTATGACTTCACGCCGGCCCGTGGCCGGCCCGGGCCGGCCGAAGCCATTCGCCAAGCCGGCATCCAGTGATGCGCGCCGCGATCCTGCTCGCGCTTGTCCTCGCGTCCGGCCCGGCGAACGCCGACGACGTCATGGACGGCTGGTCGCGCCGCGGCGCGGTCTATGCCACCATCGCCATGGATGACGGCACGCCCGCCAGCTGCGCGGCCTTGTGCAATCGCGATGGAAACTGCCAGTCCTGGGTCTGGACGGTCGCCGGGCTGAACGGTCCAGACACGCAATGCGCCCTGCTTTCCGCCGCGCCGACCCCGTTCCGGTCGCCCGGCCGGGTGACCGGGCTGTCGGCCGATCTGGTTCAACGGATCGAGGCCGCCGCCGAACGGCCGCCGAGCCCGCGCGAAGTGACCGCCCTGCAGTCGATGCAGCACGGTGAGCATGACTAGGCGATATCGCGCGGCGCCCGCCTGCGGTCCGGCGGATCCTGTGCTCACGCAGATAAAAAACACACTATATCCGACAATTTGCACGCCCCGGCTGACGCTTTGTTTACCCGCGTGGGGCAACCTGCAAGCCCTGATCGGTTGGAGTGGGCAATGGCCGTTGTCAGCAAGCTGAACAATCTGGTTGAACTGGCCAAGGAGAAGTCCTCGGAGCGCCGGCGGACCCTGCTGCGTGAAGTCACGGATCTCTTTTTTGAAGAGACGCCGGACAGCGGCAGCGCCACCTCGCGCAAGTTCGACGAACTGCTGTCCTCGCTGGCCGAACAGACCGCCCGGGATGCGCGTGAAGAACTGTCCCAGCGCTTCGCCGACGCACCCCAGGCCCCGCGCGGGCTGGTGCTGCAACTGGCGCAGGATGCGATCGAAGTGGCAGCCCCGATGCTGGCCCGCTCCAGAGTGCTCACCGACGACGACCTGCTCTCCATCGCCGAAACCGCCGAACAGGGCCACCTCAAGGCCATGTCGCGCCGCGAAGAGGTTTGCGAACGTCTGTCCGACACGATCGTCCGCCGCGGCGATGACGAGACCGTCGCCCAGCTGATCCGCAATGACGGCGCCCGCCTGTCGCGCGAAACCTTCGAGACCGTCACCGAACGCGCCGAAAGCTCGCCGGTCCTGCAAGGCCCGCTGGTCGAGCGCGGCGACACGCCCAACGATCTCCTGGCGGACCTGATGCTCACCGTCGGCAACAGCCTGCGCGAACGGATCATGGAACGGTTCGACGCGGTCGACCCGGCTGTGCTTGAGCATGCCATGAACGCCTCGAAGGCTCGGCTGGCCCAGCGCATGGCCGAGGATCGCGACATCGCGGCCGCGCAGAAATTCGTTCAGACCATGGCGCTGCGCAAACAGCTGACCGGCAATCTGCTCGCGCGCCTGCTGCGCGAACGCGAATACTCGAAATTCTATGCCGCCTTCGCCGAAATGACCGGGGTCGATTATGTCGCCGCCCGGCGCGCGATCCAGCAGGAGTCGATCGACCCGCTGGCGCTGATCTGCAAGTCTGCCGGCTTCGACAAGGCGCTCTTCGTGACCCTCGCCGTGCTGCGCCACGCCGCGGGCGAGGATGCTTTCCGGGATGCCCGCGAACTGGGCCAGATCTACGACGCGATCACCGCCGACGACGCCGCCCGCGCCATGCGCTTCTGGCGCATGCGCAAGAATATGGCGGCCTGAGCCTTATCAGGCCTTGCCGGCGGCCACTGCGCCTGCCGCGTCGTCCTGCGGCGGCTCGAACACTTCCGCGCCGCTTTCCAGATAGACAGAGGTCGAGGGGAAGGCGAACTCCGTACCGGCCTCTTCCACCGTCTGCTTGACGAAGAAGGCCAGCTCTTCCTTCAGCCGCAGCCACTCGCCCCAATTCGTGGTCTTGGTGAAGCAGTAGAGCAGGAAGTCGATCGAGGACGGACCGAAAGCATCGACGCGCATGAAGGTGGCGACTTCCGGCGGATCGGCAAATTCCGGATTGTCGGAGACGTAGGCGAGCACCTTGTCGCGGATCTCGCGCAATTGCTCGGACGTCGTGTCATAGCGCACACCGATCGCCCATTTGATGCGGCGATGGGTCATGCGGGAGAAATTGGTCACCGCATTGTCCGACAGCTTCGAGTTCGGCACATAGACCGGCCCCTTGTCGAAGCGGCGCACGAGTGTGGAGCGGAAATTGATCTCCTCCACAGTGCCCTCGACCACACCGTCCACCTTCACCCAGTCGCCCGGCAGGAACCGCTTCTCGGTCAGGATCAGGATGCCGGCGATCAGGTTCTTGAACAGGTCCTGAGCGCCCAGGCCGATGGCGACGCCGAACAGGCCCAGACCGGCGACGATGCCGGCAACCGGGATATCCCAGACCTGCAGCACGGCGGCCGCACCGACGATGATGAAGACGATCCGCAGCGCTTTGGTCAACCAGTCCACCATGACCGGTGTCAGCGCATTGCGAAGCCCCTGCAGCGCAAAGGCAAAGGGGCCGACGGCGTTATGCAACGCCCAGAACAGGGCGATCACGACCAGCGACTGGACGAACTGGTGCCCGCGCAACGCCCCGTCGCCACCCAGCTGCACGATATTGATGGCGAAGAAGAGCGCGATGATCACCGGGACCAGCTTCATCGGCCCGGCGAGCGCCTCGACGACCGCATCGTCGAACTCGGTTTCCGACCGCTTGGCCAAGCGCTGCAACGCGGCCAGCAGCCATTTCGCGATCAGGCCGCGGATGCCGATGCCGATCAGGACCACCAGGATGGCCAGCAGGCCCTGGCCGACACTGATGCCCAGAAAGGACGTCTCCCAGACGTTCACGACTATGCCCCAGAACTCCTGGAGCTGTTCGGGAATGCTGTCGGCGGCAGTCGTACTCATGCGGAACGCTCCTTGGCCCGGTGGAAGGACACGTCGGGGAATTTTTCTTCCGAATAGGAGACTTCCCAGGCGCTCTTGGCCAGGAAGACCGGATCGCCATTGATATCCACGGCCATCGCCGATTTATGCCGGTCGGCGAAAGCCTCGATCTTGTCGCGATCGCCCTCGATCCAGCGCGCGGTCTCATAAGGCGCCGCCTCGAAATCGACTTCCAGCCCGTATTCCGCCGCTACGCGCTCGCGCATCACGTCGATCTGCAGCGCACCGACGGCGCCGACGATGAAGTCACCGCCCAGCGTCGGCCGGAAAAGCTGGGTCACGCCCTCCTCGGCGAGGCTCTCCAGCGCCTTCTTGAGGTGTTTCGCCTTCAGCGGATCGGCCAGGCGGGCCCGGCGCAGGATCTCCGGTGCGAAATTGGGAATGCCGGTGAAGCGCAGCTTGCCGCTTTCCGACAGGCTGTCTCCTACGCGCAGCGTGCCATGATTGGGCACGCCCATCACATCGCCGGCAAAGGCCTCGTCAGCGATCTCGCGGTCCTGGGCGAAGAACAGGATGGGCGAGGACACGGTGAGCTGTTTGCCAGCCTCGGTCTTCAGCTTCATGCCGCGTTTGAACTTGCCCGAGCACAGGCGCACGAAGGCCACCCGGTCGCGGTGGTTGGGGTCCATGTTCGCCTGGACCTTGAAGACAAAGCCCGCGACTTCCTTGCCGCCCGGTTCGATCTCGACCGGATTGCCATTGGACGCCGCCGTGACAGACGCCGGTCCCGGGATGATGTCGGCCAGACCCTCGAGCAGTTCGCGCACGCCGAAGCCGCGCAGCGCCGAGCCGAAGAAGACCGGTGTGAGATGGCCTTCCAGGAAGCTCTGGCGGTTGAAGGGCGGGCAAAGTTCCTTGGCCACCTCTGCGCCCTCGCGCAGCTCGTCGGCCTCCTCCGCGCTCAACACCTCGCTGATCGAATTGCCATCCAGGGCAACGCGTTCGGCCGGCTCGTGCGGATCGCGGTCCTCGCCCGGCTTCTGGAAACGCAGCAGATCATTGGTCGCGATGTCGAGCACGCCCTTGAAGCGCTTGCCCGATCCGGACGGCCACTGCATCGGCGTGGCGTCCAGCGCCAGCTTGTCCTGGATGTCTTCCAGCAAGTCGACCGGGTCCAGCGCCTCGCGGTCCATCTTGTTGATGAAAGTGACGATCGGAATGTCGCGCAGGCGGCAGACCTCGACCAGTTTCAACGTGCGCGGCTCCACACCCTTGGCGGCGTCGAGCACCATGATGGCGCTGTCGGCGGCGGTCAGCGTGCGGTAGGTGTCCTCGGAGAAGTCCTCGTGGCCCGGCGTATCGAGCAGGTTGAACAGGAGGCCACGGTGTTCGAACGTCATGACAGACGCCGAGACCGAGATACCGCGTTCCTGCTCGATCTTCATCCAGTCCGACTGGGTACGGCGGTTCTCGCCACGCGCCCGCACCTGTCCGGCCAGGCGGATCGCACCGGCCGACAGCAGCAGGGTTTCCGTCAGCGTGGTCTTACCGGCGTCCGGGTGTGAGATGATGGCGAAGGACCGGCGGCGCGCCCATTCCGGCGCGTCTGTCGAATTGGAAGTCATCAATAAGGCTCGCAAGACAATGCAAGCCGGGGGGTTACCCCGTTCCCGTGGCCTGAGGCAAGGGTTCACTGCCTGCCATCCAGACCGCACTGTTTGCCTTGGAGGGCGTCAAACGTCCGTCAGCCTGCTCGGCCCAGAGGTAGGCCAGCGAGGTGATCGGCACATTGGCATAGCGCAGCCCCACGGCCTGCCAGCTCGTTGCCCCGTCAGGACGCACCGCCAGCAGGGCGTTCGCCCCGGGCGCGACATAGCAGATCAGTGCGCACAGATGCCGGATATGCTCGGGTTTGCGGCGTGCGACATCCGGATCGGCAAACACGGCTTCGCGAACCAGCGCGTTCAGCTGGCCGGCGGTAAGTGTCTCGATCTGAGCGGGTGTGAGCGGCATCTTGCCGTCATTCAGCACCGACTTCAAATCACCCAGGTCGAACACGACATCGTTGAAGAGGAACAACATCGTCCGTCTCGTTACGAAATGAGCGTTTTGGCGTCATCGAGTATCGCGGAACGACGTTAAGGTTTTTCTACCGCTCTGCGGACTCCACCGGCTCGGTCAGGAAATGGCGCCCGCCCCGGTCCTCGATCTCGACCAGCCAGATGTCCGGATCATCGTCGATACGCCGCCGGCAATAGGCATCGATATCGGCTTCCCCCGCCGGAACCGGGCGGAACAGCGTCCAGATCCGCTCCCCCTCACCGTCCCGTGCCGGGACATAGAGCTGTGCCAGGTCGCGTGCGAGCACCACCTTTACGAGCACGGCGCCCGCATCTTCGTCTCCCCGGCGAATCACATAGGCGGACGCCAGACCCGTATCAGCCCGTCTGACAAGGGCGTCGACCCAGAATTTCGTCTTCAGTTCGCTCATTTCCGTTGATGGCCGCTCAATTGCTTAATAATCTGTTAAACGGGTGAGGGAGTATTCCATGTTTGTTCGTGTTGTGTCGGCGGCCATTTTCGCATGGTCCGTGTGCGTGTCCGGTGTTCAGGCGTCCTCGATACAGGAGGCTGCGCCGGCCGAACAGCTTGCCGCCGAACGGGTGAACACCGAGGAGCGTGCGCTGGCCGATCTCGACGGGCACGGCGACGCCTTTATTCTCTCCACCTCCCAGCCGGCGGCCGATATCCGTTTCACCCTGCCGCCGCACGTCGTGAGTTCGGAAGCCTGGCTGCGCCTCGCCGCGCGTCCGGCCAGCGACGGCACGGATGGCCGCATCCAGGTCAGTGTCAATGGCGGCGACCCGATCGTCATCCGCCCGCAGGCCCGCGCGATGGAAGCCCGTTTCGCGCTCTTCTCCGCCGATTTCCGCCCGGGCGAGAACACCCTGACCATCAGCTATGCGACCGAGACCGCCGCCACGGGCTGGATCGTCGATGCGCGCCGCTCGCGCCTGCGCCTGACACTGGAGCCTGTCGCACCGGTGTCGACACTGGGTGAGCTCGAGCAGGCACTGGGATCCGATTTCGCGGCGCCGCGCCGCATCGCGCTGGACACCGAAGCCGGCCGCGAGCGCATCACACTGGAAAGCCTGGTCGCCCAGGGCCTCGCCCTGCGCGCCGGGGAAGTGCCGCTGTTCTCCGGTGACACGGCCAATGCCGATCTGGTTGTGCGCATCGCCGAGATTGCCCGCCTGGACGAGACCGACCGGGCCGCCCTGCGTTCGGAAACCAGCCAGGGTCCGGAGATCGCCTTCTATAATGACGGCCAGCCGCGCCTCGTCGTGACCGGACGCAATATCGACGAAGCGACCGCTGCAGCGCGCCTGATGGGCGCGCGCTCCTTTGCCGGTCACGGCGCGACCTTCCTTGCCGCCGACGCCATCCGGGCAGACCGCCTCGGCCGCCCCTCCATCGAGGTCGATGCGTCCCTTACCGAGACAGCCGACCTGCGCACTTTCGCGGCCTCGGGCCTGCCCTTCAGCGCCGACCAGGGTGCCCGCACCGCCGTGCAATTCTCCACCCGCTTCGACAGCGACCGCTATGGCGCCCTGTCCGTGCTCGCCCGCGCCGCCCTGATCGGCGGCGAAGCCTGGCTCTATGCCTGGTATGGCGATGCGGAGGAAGAGGCTCCCGCCAATCACAATCTTCTGCTCGTCGGCCCCAACTCGACCCAGTTCGAAATCATCGACCGCAATGCGCCGGACGAGCTGCGCGCCGCCCTGCGTGCCGCCGAGCGCTCGCGCGGCCAGCGTGGCCTGATGCGCCTGGCTGCAGCCGCCTATGCCGATGAAGGCGACGGCGAAACGGCCACGACCCGTGAAGGGGCGGAACTGGGCGTCGGTGTCGCTTCGCTCTTCCAGGACCGCCGCAATGCCGGCCGCTGGATCGGTACGCTGACGGCGCCGGATATCGCTTCCTTCGAAAGTGCCGGCCGCCAGCTGGCCCGCTCCAATCTCTGGTCGGCGCTGGAAGGCCGGGCGGCGGTGTGGAGCGCGCGCGGTGTGACCCCGCTCGACTTCACCGTCCAGCCCCCGACCCTGTTCGAGCGCGTGCAGGAGCTGGCCGTGGATCACACCCGCGATGCCGCCTTCCTGCTGTTCGGTGCGGCGCTCCTCCTGCTGCTGCGCGGCGCCATGCGCCGCCGCAAGGCCAGTGCGTGAGACGAGGATTTCATTTTACTCAATGCCTTAGCCGGGTATTAACCCTTCTTCTTCACGCGGCATAAAAGCGTCTCTGCTAAACCCGGACCTGTAGGGAACGGGACGAAACATGCGCTTTTCAACCAGAAGCCGGATCGCAGCCGCCGGATTGGCCGCCGCACTGACGGTCGCCAGCGGACCGGCCGTCGCCAATGAGGCGACAGGCCTTATCTTCGGCGAGCGCCAGCTGGCGCTGGATCTCGACACGCGCTGCGGCCTGTTTACGGCCGAGCAACGCGACGCGCTGAATGCCGCCCGGCTGCAAGCCCGCGGCACGCTGCTGCGCGACGGCGTCTCGGCCCATGCCCTGGACGACTATGCCGACGAGATCGAGGCCCAGGCCGGCGCGACGGACTGCAGCTGGCCGGAAGTGGCCGAGCTGCGTTACCGCGTCGCCGACGCCTTCATCGGCTGGCAGCGGCTGCGCGACATGCAGTTCGACGGTCTGGATTTCGGCTGGACTGCAACCCGCTCATTCATCGCCGGGCAACCCGGCTGGGCGGCACTTCAGGACACCGGCACGCTGCGTGTCGGCCTCAGCCGGACCGATCAGCGCATCCGCTTTTCCGCCGCCATGCCCGCAACGCCGGGGGCGGTGTCTGCCGTCCTCGTGCTGCGCGACATGCGACGGGAGCCGGACCTGTACGATCCCACGCTGGATGGCCACTTCCCCGCGCCGGACGGCGCGGAATGGGCAGACTGGACACCGCCGGACTATGCCCGCGCGCTGGTCTGGGCCAGTGGCCGCGGCAATGCCGCCGAACAGGCTGCCCTGAGCGCCGACGGGACCGGTCTGGTCTTCCACTTCCCCGAAAGCGCCGTCGACGCCATCATCGCCCGTGACCCGCGCGAGACAGCCCGTATCGAGCTGATTGACGGACATGGCGATACGGTCGGTCACTACTATTTCGAGATCGGCGATTTCGGTGCCGCGCGCGCCTTCGTGCGTTCGGGCAATCTGTCGGTTCCGCGGAGCTAGAGAGCATTTTCATCGCAATTGAGGTCGATGAAATGGCTCCGGTTTTCGAGCGGACGCATTTTCGAACCGCAAAACCGGTCCCGACTTTCTTGCTGAAATTGCTCCGGCGTCAGGATTCCGTGCCTGTGCGGCCGACGACCGGTGTCGCCGTGATGTCCTGCGACGCGGCCTGGGCGCGCTCGATCTGCTGACGCACATCCAGTCCGGCCACTGTACCGGCCGGCCAGGTTTCCACATCACCGCGCTTGTCGGCGAGGATCGGCAGGGTCACCGTCACGGTCGTACCGACACCCTTGCGCGAGGCGATCGACATGTGGCCGCCATGCAGTTCGGCCAGGGCGCGTACCAGCGAAAGCCCCAGCCCGGTGCCGCGCTTTTCGATGTCGCGGGCATTGGCGGCCTGCTGATAGGGCTGACCCAGGCGCTCGGCCTCCTCCGGGTCGATACCGACGCCGCTATCGCCCACAGCCAGAACCAGTTGGCCGCCGGACGGACGGGCCATCACGACAATCGCCCCGCCTTCCGGCGTGAACTTCACGGCATTCGACAGCAGGTTCAGCAGGATCTGGCGCAGCGCCTTGCGGTCGCCCATGACCGGCACGGCAACATCATTGCGCTTCACCGAGAGGGTGATGCCGGCCTCTTCCGCCTGCAGGCGCATCATCTTGGCGACGAGGCTGACAATCTCGTCAATGTCGAACCGCTCGCGAACCAGCTCATAGCGCTCGGCCTCGATCTTCGACATGTCGAGCACGTCGCCGATCAGCTCCATCAGGTGCTGGCCGCTTTCATGGATCAGGTCGGCGTATTCCGCATAGCGCGCCGGCATCGGCCCGAAGAGCCGCGCCTTCATGACGTCGGAGAAGCCGATAATGGCGTTCAGCGGCGTGCGCAGTTCATGGCTCACAGACGCCAGGAACTGGGACTTGGCACGCGCTTCCTCTTCCGCGGCCTCGCGAGCCCGCTCGGCCTCGCGGACACGGGCTTCAAGGGCCGGCCCTTGATCATCGGCAAACAGCGCAACCGAGCCGCCGCCCGGAAGCGGCCGGGTCTGGAAACGGACATCGGCTTCATGGCCGCTCGGACCACGCAGGACGAGATGTCCGGTCGACGGCGCGAGCGCAGCCTTGCGGGCGCGGGCAGCCAGATCGGCGCGGCTTTCATCGTCGAAGCCCAGATCGCACAGCGGCAGACCGGCCAGCTCGCGGGGCAGGCCCGGCGACAGTTCGCGCAGCGCGTCCGATGCGGCGAGGATGTTGCCATCGCCATCGCACGCGACAATGGCCGCCGGCGCATGATCGAAGGCCTTCGAGCGCACGCGGCCCCGTTCGGCTTCGGCCCGCACCGCATCCGCTTCACGCACGGCACGCAGGGCGCCCAGGCCGAAGCCGGTTGCCAGCATCAGCGCGCAGCCCAGAACGAAGGGAAGGTGTAGCTCGACGGCCATCGGTGCCGGCGCAATGAATCCCGTGATCTGAAGTCCGGCGACGACCAGTGCCGCCAGCCCGGACAGGGACGCCGCCTTGACGACGCCGTCGCGCAGACCGCTGGCCGCGGCGACAGCCGGTGCCAGCAGGAAGGCGAGCGCACCGATACCGGTAACCCCGCCACCGGTGACGGCGATCCCGGCCGCAAAGGCCGTCCAGATCATCGCCAGGAGAAAGCGTTCGAAAGGATGAATGAGGCGCGGCAGCAGCAGGAGACCGGCGATGGCCGGCAGGGCAAGTGCCGTCAGACCCAGCGCGCGCATCCATTCCGCGCCGCCGAGCAGAGGCCACACCTGCGGCGCGGCAGCCGCCAGCGTGCCAATCCATACGAGATTGACAATCACGCCACCGCGGCGGGCGATCCAGGCCGTGATATTGTCGCTCTTCGGGTCCATCTCTCAACCGGTACGGACTGCCACCTGATTCCTACACGCGGAATCTTCGCCTTTATCGTTAACAAATGCTGAATCTTAAGATCGGTTCATTTACATTTCTGAACAAACCGATCTTCGGATAATTCATCATGCATGGACACTTGGCGCTGTTCGCAGGACAAGGCAATATGTTTGCGGGACGTGTCAGGAGTCTTTGAATGTTTGTCAGTTCGCTCACGGCGCTCGTCCTCACGATGTCTGCCGCGCAGGACACGGCAGATCCGGCGCCGGAAACGGCCGCCGGCAGCGCCCCCGCTCCGCAGCTCCAGCTCGACATTGCGCCGCCCCAGACCGAAGGCATGGTCCGCCGCTCTGCCGGCCAGTATGCCGCCTATCACGGCGTGGTCGCCGATCTGCGGGAAGCGCCCATCGGATCGGGCGACGATCTCGATATGGCGATGGACCGGCTTTCCGCCTTTTACGGCGAAGACAGGCTGGCGCCCGCCTGGATCGCCTACGCCTCGATCATTGCCGCGCATCACCCGGACTATATCGACCAGGTGCGCGAGCTGGCCGACTATTACGGGCCCAATGCCGCCATGTCCGGTCTGATGAACGATCCCGCCTTCGCGACCAGCTTCTCGGCGGCCGGTGACGCCCAGGATTCGGTGATCGATGCCGTCGGGCGCGATAATGCAGAGATCCGCGAAGTGTCCGAGCGCTACCGTTCGGCCGCCTACTCGCTGCAGTCCGAGCGCTGGGCCAACCGGGTCTATCGCGACCGGGCCGACCGCCTGGCGGCGATCTCCGAGCTGACTGAAAGCCCGCTGACACTTCCGGACACGCTGCGCCTGTCGTCCGGCAGCAGCCTTGGCGCTGCAGTCCCGGCCTCGGCCCTGTTCGAGCGCGTGACGCCGCTGGATGTGGCCACGCCGGTGGATGACGCGCTGACGCCGCAGCTTTCGCTGACCGTCGGCGAAGCGGTTCCGGACCCCGACCGTTCCCGCGTCGGCCGCATTCTCTCGGTCGCCGCCCTGCAATCGCTGCAGGACACCGGCGCCGATACCGATGCCGCGATCGACAGCCTGCTCAGCGATCCGATGGTCGAGCGCTGCCTCGCCTGGGTCCGCCTCGACCTGCAGCAATGCGTGGCCGCCGGTCATTTCAAGTATGAGGACAGTTTCTGCATCGCCGAGCATGCCCTGCTCGATGTCAGCCGCTGCCTCGACACCGCGGATACGTCGGAATAGGCCGCATTTGAGCGGCTCGAGTGGCGACGTATTAACAAAAAGTGTCTCGATCAGGGACAAGATAAAATTGCGGGCAAATTTTACAAAAAAACGCTGATCCATATTTGCACGACATTTTTGGTTAACGGCGGATTCGCTCGCTATACTTCGCCTCATCGACTAGCCTCGATCCTGCATTGAGGAGGTTCTTGCCTCTTGGATGCCAATAAGAAGGAGGTCGGTCATGATGTTCTTGCTGCGTGCAGCCCTTTGGCTTGCAGTCGTCAGCGTGTTTGTTCCCCGCGATTTCGCGGGCGAGGCCTTTGACCTGCCGCAAAACCTGGCTGAAACCCGGATTGATGCCGGCGAACCCGTCAGCGCCTGGTGCGACGATAATGCCGCGCTTTGCGATGCCGGCCGCGAGGCGGCGCGACTTGGCGGTTTCCTGACCGACATGGCCGCAACCCGGATCGAAGCCGCACTTGTCGAGCACGAGGCCGAACGCAATTCCTGACGCTTCCCCCACCACGGGAATGCTGTCCAATACCGCACCGGATGCTTGCCTTGCCGCCACGGCCGCACTACGTCGGCCCTGACATGACGGCACACAGCGACATCCATTCCGAGATCGAAGACATCGTCGACGAGTTCGACCTCCTGGGCGACTGGGAGGAGCGGTACAAATATCTCATCGACATGGGCAAGGCCCTGCCCGACATGCCGGAGAGCGACCGCACCGACACCAACAAGGTGAAGGGCTGTGTCAGCCAGGTCTGGCTTGTCACCGAACCGGGCGACAACACCCTCACCTTCCGCGCCGACAGCGACGCCCATATCGTGCGCGGGCTCGCCGCGCTGCTGCTGCGGGTCTATTCCGGCCGGACACCGGAAGACATCCTGTCTGTCGATGCGCGCGAAGTGCTCAAGCGGATCGGCCTGTCCGAACACCTCTCCCCGCAACGCTCCAACGGGCTGACCTCGATGATCGGCCGGATCCGCGGTGCGGCAGGGGCCTAGTCCCGGCAAGGGCTCGCCCCGCTTGCGGGGGAGCTGTCCGCGAAGCGGACTGAGGGGGCGGTGCAGAGCGCCGCGGAGCGCGTAGCGCGCAGACTCTCCCCCATCGCCTTGCTGCGCTCGGCACTTCCCCCGCTTCGCAGGGGAAGCCTTTTCACCCCGATCCATAGATTTCCGCCAGCCGCCCCAGGGCGAGCTTGACGGCCGTGCCGCCGGAGCGCTGGCCCCAGCCGAACCGCCGCTCCATGGCAGCCAGGCTCTCCTCGCGGATGAGCGCGGCCTCGACGATTTTCGAGAATTGCGGCCCCAACGCGTCCAGCGCCTTGAAAACGCGGTCTTTTGCGGCGACGGCGCTGAGGGTGGCGTCTTCCGGTCCCCGGCGCGGACCTTCGCCGCGGCGCGGGGCTGTGGGTGACCAGTTGCGGGTGGTGCGCTGGGTCAGGCTGGAGCGGTGATAGTCGGCCAGAAAACGCTCTGCGGCATTGCGTTCTGCGGGGCCTAAGAGGCCGTTCCACTTGCCCAGCGGGCCTTCCAACGCATTGGCCATGACCGTCTCGATACGCCCGCTTTCATGCATCACAGGGCGCTCAATGAGGTGCGATTGCTGCACCATGGGTGACCCATTGGTGTCACATAGCGTGACATGTCCGGCCGCAGAGAGGGTGTAGCCGTCGCCGGAGCGGGCGAGCCAGCCCTTTGTCTCGGCCTCGTGCATGTCGGCCGGTGTGAGACGGGCGAGCGGACGGCGGCGGCGATCGGGGCCGGCGAAGACGGCGTGCGAACCGGCATGCGGCAGCAGGATGGCGCCGCGGCGCGACAGCGCCCGCATCCAGCGCGGCGCGCTCATGCCCCTTCCTCCCCGCCGGATTGCACAAGGATGCGCGGTGTGCCGCGCAGGCTTTCCTCCAGCGCATCCATCCAGGCATCGAAATCGCGATCGTCGCGGCGGTCCTCGATCCGGTGGCAGGCATGGGCAGCGGTGGTGCGGTCGCGGCCGAAGGCCTGGGCGACACGGGTCAGCGGCAGTTCGAAGGCGACATGGGCGAGATACATCGCCACCTGCCGCGCCAGCGCAGCCTCCCTCGAATGCCGCGTCGGCGCCTCGAGATCCTGCTGCGGCACCCCGAAAGCATAGGCCGCCGCGCTCTGCGCCAGGCGGGCCCGGGCCACATCATCGGCCAGTCTTTCCATCGCTCGTTCCATCCTGCACTCCCGGTCTCGCGCGGCCTCGAATGGCGGCCGTGGCGTGAGTGAAAGGCTAGGTGGACTACGCCCGGTGGGGATAATATTCCTATTAGCGTTGCAAAGAAAGAGGGCGCCACCCTTGCGTGTGACGCCCTCGTTTCTGCTCTAACCCCTTGGAGTTTAAGGGGCGATATAGGCGATGATCAGGACGATGGCCAAAAGCGCGCTGGTCCAGATCGCCAGCATGCCAGAGGGGATATCCCGGCTGATCGCCCCCATAGGACTGAATGCCTGGAACAGCCGGCCACCGATCCGGGTGCGCGCTGCGGCCAGCACATTGCCGATCGAAGCCCACAGCCGGCCGAACATGGCGTGACCCCAGCGGGCCGTGCCGTCGAGGGCCCGGCGATAGACCCAGTCGAAGTCGAGATTGATCGAGCGCTTCTCGTCCGGATACCACTTCATCCGCACCAGGAAGGCGAAGGCGAAGAGCGCGGCGAGCAGGAGCTGCATCTGGCCGACCACGTGGTCGAAGGTCCACATGGGATACTCGTTCGCCACCTCCGGGAAGGGCGTGAGATTGTAGAGCGCACGATAGCCGCCCGGGATGCCGAACATGTCGGGCCAGCCCAGATAGACGCACATCAGCGCGGCAATCCCCATCGCCATCAGCATGTTCACCGGCGCCTCGCGGACGCGGTGGCCCTTGTCGTGGGCGAAGAAGGCGAAGTACGGGATCTTGATGCCCGAGTGCTCCAGCACGCCCGCCGAGGCGAACAGCAGGATGAACCAGACGATGTAGTGTCCCTCGTGCGCCACCGCCGCCAGCGTCATCGCCTTGGCGACAAAGCCGGAGAAGAGCGGGAAGGCCGAGATCGAGGCGGCGCCGATAATGCAGAAGATCGCGGTCGCCGGCATGGTCTTGAAGAGACCGCCCAGTTCGGACGCCTTCACGGTGCCGACGCGGTAGAGCACCGCCCCCATGCTCATGAACAGGAGCGCCTTGTAGATGATGTGCACGAAGGCGTGGGCCGCGGCGCCATTGATGGCGAGCTCGGTACCGACACCGATGCCGACCACCATGAAGCCCAGCTGGTTGTTCAGCGAGTAGGACAGGACCTTCCTGAGATCGTTCTCGACCACGGCGAAGAAGACCGGGAAGGCGGTCATGACCGCGCCGATCCAGATCAGCATGTCGGTCCCGGCATAGCCGCGCGCCAGGGCGTAGACGGCCAGCTTGGTGGTGAAGGCCGAGAGCACCACGGCGCCCGTGACCGTCGCCTTGGGATAGGCGTCCTGCAGCCAGTTGTGCAGGAAGGGGAAGGCGCACTTGATGCCGAAGGCGAGGAAGATCAGGAAACCGCCCAGCGTGTTCACCGAGAGGCTCTCGTCAAACGCCCAGCTGCCGGTATCGGCGGAGTGGATCACGGCGCCGGCCAGCAGCATGACGCCGGACAGGACGTGGATCGCCAGATAGCGCAGGCCCGCCTTGTAGGCTTCGTTGGTTTTGGAGCCCCAGATCAGGAAGACCGAGGAAATCGCCGTCAGCTCCCAGAAGAAGAAGAGCGAGAGGAGATCGCCGGCGAAGACGGCGCCGAGGCCGGCACCGGCATAGATCAGGCCGGAGGCATCGCCGACGCGGTCTCTGGAATGCAGGCCGTAGAGCGCATTGATGAAGGCGGCGATGATGAAGATCAGGCCCCAGATGCGGGACAGGCCGTCATAGCGGAAGGTTTCCAGCGTGAACCCGCCCAGTTCGATAATGCCGCCGGTATGAACGCCGGAGGGCACGTTGAACCAGAGAAAGCCCGCCAGCACCGGTGCGATCAGGGCCAGGCCCTTGCGCACATGATGGTTCGGCACGGCGGCCGCGATCAGGCCGGCAATGATGACCGGCCAGGCCGGAGAGACGTCGTAGAGGGCCTCGATCATTGGTCGCCCTCCCCGTCCCAATAGTCTTCCTCACGGCCCAGGAAGCCGCGGATCACGAACCAGCCGACCATCACGGCCAGCACGAAGGAGCCGAAACCCCACAGGGCGTAGAAGCCCGGTGTCTCGGCCACATGCACGTATTCATGGCGATGGTGGAAGAGGTCGATCGCCGCAAAGCCGAGGGCGAGGACCAGCAGGATCCACAGCATCGAGGATTTCAGCCATTTCGCGTCCAGCCACAAAAAGGGCCGGGCCGCGGGATGCACGAGTTCATCGTGTTTGCCGGATTGATCGCTCACAGGGCGGCCTCCGCAGCAAGGGACGAGGACAGGAAGACCGGCGCGAGATAGTCGCGCAGCGGCCCGATCAGGAAGAACAGCACCAGCACGCCCGCAGCCGTGATGACCGGCGGCAGGATGACCAGCATGGGCGGCGTCTTCTTCAGCTTGGCCTCTTCCGGCGCGGAGAAGAAACCGCGCGCCGAGAGCGGCAGCAGATAGGCGACATTGAGGATGGACGAGGCCACCAGCGCCACGATCAGCAGGCCGTGACCGGATTCCCAGGCGCCCTGCATCAGGAAGAGCTTGGGCCAGGTGCCGCCCAGCGGCGGCAGGCCGATGATCGACAGCGCGCCGACCGTGTAGGCGATGAACAGCCAGGGCATGTAGCGGCCCAGGCCCGCCATCTGCGAGATCTCGGTCTTCTTGGTGGCGGTGTAGATCGCGCCCGCGCTCATGAAGAGGGTGATCTTGCCCCAGGCGTGCATGACGATCTGCAGCGCTCCGCCCAGCATGGCCAGCGGCGAGGCCAGCATCACGCCCAGCGTGACATAGGAGAGCTGGGAGACGGTGGAGAAGGCCAGCCGGGCCTTCAGATTATCCTTGGTCATCGCGACGACCGAGGACAGCACGATGGAGACACCGGCGATCCAGGCCAGCGCGTCCGAGGTCGGCGTGGCGGCGATCAGGGCGGGACCGAAGATGTAGGTGCCCACTTTCAGCATGGCGAACACGCCGGCCTTCACAACGGCCACGGCGTGCAGCAGGGCCGAGACCGGTGTCGGTGCGACCATGGCGTTGGGCAGCCAGGGGTGAACCGGCATCAGCGCCGCCTTGCCGATCCCGAAGGCGAACAGCACCAGCAGCACGCCGGCGATGGCGGGCGTCACCTCGTTGACGGCCAGCAGGCCGCCGGCAACGAAATCGGTCGAACCGGCGAGGAAGTGCGTCGCGATCACGGCGGGCAGCAAGAGGCCGATCGAGGTGCCCAGCAGGATGGACAGATAGATCTTGCCGCCGCGCTTGGCGTTCGCGTCACCCTTGTGCGTGACCAGCGGATAGGTCGACAGGGTGAGCACTTCGTAGAAGAGGAACATCGTCAACAGGTTGCCGGACAGGGCCACGCCCATGGCGGCCCCGATGGCGATGCAGAAACAGACATAGAAGCGCGTCTGGTTCTTCTCGTTATTCCCGCGCATATAGCCGATGGAATAGAGCGAGTTGACGATCCACAGGCCCGAGGCCACTGCGGCAAACAGCGCCCCCAGCGGTTCCAGGCGGAAGACCAGGTGCAGGCCCGGCGCCAGCGTTGCCAGTTCCAGGACCGGATGGCCCGGCGCGATCTCGACCAGATAGGCGACATTCAGCGCCAGAAGGACGGCAGAGACCAGCGTCGCGCCTTCGCGCAGATTGGGATACTTGCCCAGCAGCGCCACGGCGACACCGCCGATGGCCGGGATGGCCAGCGCCAGGGCAAGGGAGAGTTCAGGAGTCCACATCGGCTCAGTTTCCTCCCATCACGGCATTGGCGGCCGCGCGGGCCAGGCCGACCAGCGGGTCGGCGTGGAAGAAGAAGTAGATATTGGCGAAGGCCAGGAGGCTCATCGGGGCCAGCACCATCCACGGCGCCAGGCGGCGGGCCGGCGCAATGCCCGCCTTGCCGGCCGGCGGCGTTTCCATCCAGATCGCCGACAGGAGCCGGGCCACATAGGCCAGCGCCAGCAGCGAGGAGATCATCAGTGCGGCAACCGCCCACCACCAGCCGCGCTCGAGCGCGGCGGTGACCAGATACCATTTCGAGGTGAAGCCCACCGTCAGCGGCACACCGACCAGCGACAGGCTGGCGACGGTGAAGGCCGCCGAGGAGGCCGGCATGGTCTGGCCGAGACCGGCGAGATCCTTGACCCGGCGTACGCCGAAATTCAGCGCAAAGGCGCCCAGCGCCATGAACAGCGCGCCCTTCATCAGGGCGTGGTTCATCAGGTGCAGCATGCTGGCCGACAGGCCGGCCGCGGTGCCCATGCCCAGACCCAGCATCATGTAGCCGACCTGCGCCACCGAGGAATAGGCCAGAAGGCGCCGCGCATCGGTCTGGAAGACCGCCTGCATCGAGGCCACCATCATCGCCACCACGCCGACCACGGCGAACAGCCAGGTGAAGGACATCGCGACGAAGTTCACTTCCGGGTGGAAGACCGAGAAGACGAAGCGGATCAGCGCGTAGAAGGCGACCTTGGTGGCCGTGGAGGCCAGGAAGGCGGTGACGAAGTTCGGCGCAAAGGCATAGGCGTTGGGCAGCCAGACATGCAGCGGGAACATTGCGGCCTTGAGGCCCAGCCCCACCACGATGAAGGCGAAGGCGGCCTGGGTGACGCGGTCATGCCCGTTCTGTTCCAGCACGGCGGCCATGTCGGCAATGTTGAGCGTGCCGGTGGCCATGTAGAGGAAGCCGACGCCGATGACGAAGAAGGTCGCGCCGATCGTGCCGAGCACCAGGTAGTTATAGCTGGCGGTCAGGGCGCGGCGGTCCTTGCCGGCGCCCATGGCGATGATCGTGTAGGTGGAGATCGAGGAGATTTCCAGGAAGACGAAGACGTTGAAGGCGTCGCCCGTGATCGTCACGCCCAGCAGGCCGGCAAAGCAGACCAGGAAGGCGGAATAGAACAGCGCTTGCTGCTTCTTCGCGATCTCGTCGGCGACCGACGGCAGGGCGTAGATGACGCACAAGAGGCCGACAATGCCCACCAGGAGCAGCAGCGGCACGTTGAGCATGTCGACGCGCAGCTCGATGCCGACCGGCGGCAGCCAGCCGCCCATGGCATAGGAAATCACCCCGCCGGTCGAGACCTGGCCGAGAATGTTCAGCGACAGCACCGCCACGGCGATGGCGGTCGCCAGGGTGACACCCCAGGCGAAGATGCCGCGCGGCATCAGGGCCGCCACAGCCGCCATGATCAGCGGAATGACGACAATCAGCGCAGGCGCGTGCACGGCAATGCCTGCCGGCAGGAGAGAGGCCAGCATGTCCATTTATTCGGCACTCCCGGTCTCAAGGGAATAATCGGCCGCATTGAGCGCGTCGTCCTCGATCGTGCCATAGGCCTCGCGAATGCGGACGACGAGCGCCAGGCCGACGGCCAGGGTCGCCACGCCGACAACGATCGCGGTCAGGATCAGGACGTGCGGCAGCGGGTTTGAATAGGCGATCTCGGCGGCATGCTGCACGGCTTCGGCGCCGTGGCCAGCGGCCGCTTCGGCCCCGTGGCCGGCTGCAGCCTCGGCGCCATGGCCGGCGTCCTCGCCGTGATAGTCACCGGCAATGATCGGCGGCTGGCCGCCGAATACCTTGCCCATGGTGATGTAGAGCAGGAAGACCGAGGTCTGGAACAGCGACAGGCCGACCAGGCGTTTCACCAGATTGCCGGTGGCGATCACCACATACAGGCCCGTCATCATCAGGATGATGATCGGGATGTAGTTGAAGCGTTCGAGGATGATTTCCAGCATGCTCACCACTCCTCATCCGGAATGTCCGGCACGCGGCCGGCGAAGGCGTAAAAGATCGCCAGCATCACCGACGTGACCGTGGTCAGCACGCCCAGCTCGACGAGAATGATGCCGTAGTGCTGGCCGGAATGGTGGCTCTGATCGGGATGCAGCGCGTCGTAGTCGAGGAAGTTCAGCGGTTCGCCGGCCCCGTTCATGAACAGGGTCGCAATACCGGTGCTGGCATAGATCAGCACGCCCAGCGCGGCGCCGTAGCGCACGACGACCGGCGGCACGGCCCGGCGGGCCTCGTCCATGCCGAAGATCAGCGCATAGAGGATCACGGCAACGGCGATGATGACGCCGGCCTGGAAGCCGCCGCCCGGTCCGAAATCGCCGTGGAAGTGCACATAGAAGCCGAACACGACGATCATCGGGATCAGCAGTTTGGAGACAACGCGCAGGATCAGGTGCGGGCTCATGCCTTGTCCTCCTTCTTCCCGGCTTTGACGGCCTTGGCCTTGACCTTGGCCTTGCCGGCGGCCTCGTCATCATCGTCCTCGCGGCGGCCGGTGCCGAAGCCCAGCAGCAGCATCACGCCGAGCGCGGCGGTGAAGATCACGACGGTCTCGCCGAACGTGTCATAGCCCCGGTAGGACGCCAGAACGGCCGTGACCACGTTGGGAATGGCGATCTCGTCCGGGGTCGAGGTCATGTAATCCATGCCGACATAGGAATTGGCCGGCGAGTCGGGATCGCCATAGACCGGCATGTCGGGAATGGCGAAGAACAGCGCCGCGCCTGCAGCCACCACGACCGCCAGGGCGGCCCAGTGGCGCTTGGCACCGGCCGGCTCGCTCTCGCGGGCGGTCAGCAGCATGGCGCCCAGCATCAGCACGGTGGAAATGCCCGCGCCGACGGCCGCTTCGGTGAAGGCCACGTCGACCGCATCGAGCGAGACGAACCAGGCGGCCGAGAGCAGCGAGTAGACGCCGGTCAGCATCACCACGGCGAAGAGATTGCGCAGGCGGACAATGGCAAAGCCCACTGCCAGCAGCATGGCGATCAGCACATAGTCCAGATACTGGGTGAGATCGGTGTGGTCCATTTAATGGCCCTCCCCGCCCGCCTTGCCGGCCTCGCCCGGATGCGGCGGGTGGAAGCGCGACAGGCGCGGCTTGTGTCCGGCCCGGTGCGCGGCATTGGCGATGGCATGCGATGAGGTCGGGCTGGTCAGGAAGACCAGCAGACCGACCAGAAACAGTTTCGCGACGGTCTGCCAGTCCTGCGCCTGCAGGATCAGACCGAGGGTGATCAGTTCCGCGCCCAGCGTGTCGGTCACGCCGGCGGCGTGCATGCGGGTGTAGAAGTCCGGCAGGCGGATGACGCCGATCGCGCCGGCGAGCACGAAGACCAGGCCCGTCGTCATCGCGGCGACGGAGCCGGCGAAGAGTGCGTACTGAAGGATCTCGCCCCAGTTCATTTCTCGTACTCCCCGTCGAGCGCCTTGCGCAGGGACATCTGCGCCAGGGCGATTTCCAGCGAGCGGTAGCGGAAGAATTTCAGGATCGCGATGGTCGCGACGAAATTGATCAGCGCGTAGAGAATGGCGATGTCGATCGCGTCCTGGCGGCCCGCAATGGCCGAGAAGACCAGCAGGAAAAGCACGGTCTTGGTGCCGAAGGAGTTCACGGCGAGAACGCGGTCATACAGGGCCGGGCCGGCGAACAGGCGCGCCAGCATGATGGCCATGGCGGCGGCAACGCCCAGTGCGATGGCGAAATTCACCCACTCCATCACTTCACCTCCTTGCGGCGGCCATCGGTGGCAATATCGGCGCGCGCGCCCATTTCGGCGAAACCGGCCGGGTCGGTGAAGGAGCTGTCCAGCGCGTGCACCAGGAAGCCGTCATCCTCGATATCGACCGTCACCGTGCCCGGGGTCAGCGTGATCGAGTTGGCGAAGACGCACAGGCCCAGGCCCGAACGCTGCTCTGCCGGTACGCGTACCAGGCGCGGCTCGATGTCGATCTCCGGCTTCATCACCAGACGGGTGACAGCGAGATTGGCATTGACGATCTCGCCGCCCAGCCAGGACCAGTAACCGAACAGGGCCGGCGCCGGGGCGACCGGCACGGTCTCGCGGTCGACGATCCGCATGCGAAAGGTCAGGGCGACGGCGATCACGATCGAGATCACACCCAATCCCATCACGATGGGATAGTCGCCGCTCAGGGTATAGCTCCCCGAAAGGGTGAGCCAGAGCGCCACCAGAATGGCGGTGAGGCTGACGCCGTAGAACATGGATTCTCCCCGCGCGTTAACGCTTCACCCGGTTATTAGCGGCCGGAAACGGGCTTGACCAGAAGAACCGGGCGCCCAGTTGCACACACTTTCAGTGCGGTCATCAAGGCCCCGCACGCGTGTATAAACAGGTACACGCGCGCGCGGATATAAACAGGTGACTGCCGCCCGCAGGAACCGGCCGGACGAATTACAGTCGCGCCCCGATCCCCTCGCCGGGGTGTGGCATTCTGCCCACAGGGGGCGACAAATTCCTGTCATATTCTTGCATCGGTTGCATCACGCCCCAAATGAGCCGTCCACCCCGGCCAAACGGACGGTCGATTCAAAAGCAATACCCGTAAAAAACATGAGGGGATTTTCATGAAACACCTGCTTCTCGGCGCCGCCCTGGGCGCCTTGACCGCAGCGTCAGCCGTCGCCCAGTCGGCGGAGGACGTCATCGTCGTCACCGGTACGCGTGCCGAAGGCCGCACCGCACTCGAAAGCACGGCGCCCGTCGATGTCATCTCGGCCGGCACGCTGGAAAACAATGGCTCGACCGAGCTGAATGTGGCCCTGTCCTACGCCCTGCCCTCCTTCAACTTCCCGCAGCCAGCGATCACTGACGGTACCGACCATGTGCGCCCGGCCACGCTGCGCGGCCTGGGTCCGGACCAGACGCTGGTGCTGGTGAATTCCCGGCGCCGCCACGCCTCGGCCCTGGTCAATCTGAACGGTTCGGTCGGACGCGGCTCCTCGGCGGTTGACCTCAACACCATCCCGGTCTCGGCCATCGGCCGCGTGGAAGTGCTGCGCGACGGCGCCTCGGCCCAGTACGGTTCCGACGCCATTGCCGGCGTGATCAATGTCGGCCTGCGTGAAGCGCGCGAGGGCGGCCAGGTGACGGCCAGCTTCGGCCAGTACGCCACCGACATCCCGCTCGTCGACCAGCCGCGCTCGGCCTCGGACGGCGACACGACCAGCCTGTCCGGCTGGGTCGGCCTGCCGCTCGGCGCGGAAGGCTTCCTCACCCTGTCGGCGGAATACCGCGACCGCGAACCCACCAACCGCGCCGGCCCGGACACCCGCCAGCAATATCCCGACCTGCCCGGCGGCGGTCTCGACCCGCGCGAGCAGAGCTTCGACCGGATCAATCACCGTTTCGGCCTGTCCGCCTCGGAAGCGCTGAGCCTGTTCGCCAATGCCGGCCTGCCAATCAATGCCGATGCCGAACTCTACGGCTGGGCGAGCTATCAGCAGCGCGACGGCCAGGGCGCCGGCTTCTATCGCCGCGCCTCGGATTCGCGCAATGTCCCGGCGATCTATCCGGACGGTTTCCTGCCCTACATCACCACGGACGTCGAAGACATCTCCGTGCTGGGCGGCGTGCGCGGCGACTGGGCCGAATGGGGCTATGATTTCAGCCTGGGCTATGGCCGCAACGAGCTGGGCTATGGCGTGGAAAACTCGGTCAACACCTCGATGGGCGCCTCGAGCCCGACGAGCTTCGATGCCGGCGCGCTGATCTATGACCAGCTGACCGCCAATGCCGACTTCCAGCGCAATTACGCCGTCGACGCCTTCGCCGGCCCGCTGAGCGTCGCTGTCGGCCTGGAATACCGCCTGGAAAGCTACGAGATCGAGGCCGGTGAAGAGGCCTCCTACATCAATGGCGGGGTGACCGGTCCCAATGGCGAGATCCTCGCCTCGGGCAGCCAGGTCTTCCCGGGCTTCCAGCCGTCCAATGCGATCGACGAGGACCGCGATTCCATCGCCGCCTATATCGATCTGGAAACCGACGTCACCGACCGCTTCACCGTGTCCGCCGCGGCGCGCGCGGAAAGCTATTCCGACTTCGGCGAAACCGTCACCGGCAAGCTGGCAGCCCGCTACCAGCTGACCGACGCGCTGGCACTGCGCGGGGCCGTGTCCAACGGTTTCCGGGCCCCCTCGCTGCAGCAGGCCTATTTCACCTCCACATCGACCGTGTTCACCGGCACCCCGCCGACGCCGGTCGAGGTCGGCACCTTCCCGGCCACCAGCCCGGTCGCGGCCGCGCTGGGCGGCGAGCCGCTCGAAGCCGAGGAATCGCTGAACATCTCCGGCGGTCTGGTCTTCGCCCAGGGCGGGTTCACGCTGACGGTGGATGCCTACGCCATCGACATCGACGACCGCATCGTGCTGTCGGAAAACCTCTCCGGCCCGGATGTGGAAGCCCTGCTGGTCAATGCCGGCATCACCAACATCACCAGCGCCCGCTTCTTCATCAATGGTGTGGAAACGGAAACCCGCGGTGTCGACGTGGTCGCCAGCTATGGTTTCGAGACGGCCGACTGGGGTGATTTCGACCTGACCTTCGGTGCCAATTTCACGGAAACCGAAGTCACCGACGCCCCGACCTCGGAAGTTCTGCCGGGTGTCTCCCTCTTTGCACGGCGCGAGATCGCCCGCTTCGAGGCCGGCCAGCCGGAGAACAAGCTGATCGGGTCGGTCGACTGGTCGCGCGGTCCGTTCGCCGGCTATGTGCGGGCGACGCGCTTCGGCGAAACGGTCGATCCGGGCACGGCGGCCGATGGTTCGGGCGACGAGGTGCTCTCGCCGAAGACCATTGTCGACGCCGAATTCTCGGCCGACATCACGGACGGGCTGAATGTCGCCTTCGGTGCGAACAACCTGTTCGACGAGTATCCGGATGTGACGGCGGAAACCCCGGCGCTGGACGGCACGTTCAGCCGGATCTTCCCCTTCTCCGGCTTCTCGCCCTTCGGCTTCTCCGGCCGCTATGTCTACGGCCGGATCCGCTACAGCTGGTAAGCTTGCAGCGGCAACCGCACAAGGAAATGCCCGGCTCCGGCCGGGCATTTTTTGTTGCGGGGATCAGAAGTCGAAGAGTTCGCTGAGGAAGCTCTCGCGCTTCTTGTAGCGGCGCCGGTCGTCATAGCGGCGATCGTCGTGATGACGCTCCTCACGGCGCGGCTCGCGCGCCGGCGCGGCCGACTGGACGGGCGCGGCGGAGGCGCTGCGCTCGATGATCTTGTCCAGTTCGCCCCGGTCGAGCCAGACGCCCCGGCATTTCGGGCAATAATCGATCTCGACACCGTTGCGGTCGGTCATCACCAGGGTTTCCTCGTCGACGGGGCATTTCATGTTTGCGGGCCTCCTTGCCGTGCATTGCAGATTGCACACGCAGATATGGACGCCCGCCGGACCGCGGCAAGGTGGACGCGCCGGCCCGGAATCCCGCCTTGCGATCACGCCGTCCGGTCAGGCCGCAGGCGCCGTCCGGCGGGCCCAGACGCGCTCGTGCATGGAATAGGCAACGGTCTGCACCATCGGCTCGATCAGGCCGATCGCCAGCGCGGCATGCCAGTTGCGCGTCAGGGCGAAAGCGACCGTCATCGCGACGCCCAGATGCATCAGGGCATAGCTGGCAGTTTTCAGGGCACCGCGGGGCATGCGGCAACAGCGATGGATACGGGACAGCATCGAGCACTCCGGAACTTGCGAACGATTCGCAAGGCCAACCTGATGCAATCGCACGGCATGCGCCAATGAATTCTTCCGATTGCCCGGATCGAGCGGGTTTATGGCGCGCCGCGGAGCGGGGTCAGCCCTTGTCCTCGGCCGACAGGTTCCAGTAGCGCAGCACCGTCTGGGCCTTTTCCACCGACAGGCTGTCATAGACCCGCCGGGCCTGTTCGACCGGATCGCTCTGCTCGGAGCGGCCCAGCCCGCGCCACATATGCAGGAAGAAGGGCCATTTCAGGCCCGTCGCCTTGCACAGCACGGCCAGCGGCTCGCCCGCCATGTCGTCGATCATGCGTATGACGAGATGCCGTTCGACGGCAGCCAGGCGGCTGATCTCGGCAATGATGCCGGAGGTCGCCCCCTCGCTCGCCATCGCCTCGCACACGCCTTCCAGCGATCCGTAGGGGCTGGTCTCGGCGGCTTCGCGATTGCGCTGGCGGCGGTCGATATAGCGCAGGATGCGGGCGACCATCGGATCGGACCAGCCTTCCTTTGCGGCGGCGGGAAAAATGTCTTCCGAGGCTTCCAGCAGGATGGTGCGGTCGACGGCGAAGCGGTCGAGGATCTGGAAGCGGTCGATATGCTCGCAGCTCCAGAACAGGCGGAAGGCCTGGGCCGGGCGCATCTCCTCACGGCGGATCAGCAGCGCGGCATAGGAGCTCTCCTCGGTCGCGGCTCCGACGAGGTGATCGAGCGTGGGCGCGGCGAGATGGGCGGTCTTGTTGCGCAGGAGGCGCTCCACCACAGGCGGTTCGCCATAGGCGGCCAGGGCCGCAGCGACGGTCTCGGACAACGCCTCGCGGCGCGCGATCGTCATGCGGTGCTGCAGCGTGCCGGAATTGATGATTTCCATCATGTCGAAATCGGTCAGCGCCGTGCAGCGTTCCAGGATCGGCTGGGCCACGTCGAAATCATCGCTCGCCAGCGTGCGCAGCAGGCGGTGCGGCGCCTCGCTGAGCGCGGCCAGGCGTTCCGCACAACGGCGGCGCAGCTCAAGATCCGAAGCCCGGATGACGTCATACAGAAGATCGCCGACAATCCAGCGCTCACGCGGGGTGATGCGGCTGGACGGCAGGCCGACGATATCCGCAAGCCGGCGCGCCAGCAGCGCCCGAGTCTTGGGCGTGGCGACCGGTTCGGTCAGATCATAGGGCTTGGCCTCGGCCATCGGGACGCGTCCTGCCAGACTGGAATCAGCGCCCAGAATGCCGTGACGGCGTTAATGAAAGGTGCCGCCCGCGGCCCGGCGTCAGTCCGCCTGCTTCCGCTCGATCGCTGCACCCCGTTCCAGCCACAGCACCAGAACGGCGACCGCGCCGAAGGGCAACGCCATGGCGAACAGCATGGGCGAGAAGACATAGCCGCCTGCCTCGTCGAAGGCGACCGGGGCCGTTGTGCCCAGCCAGGGCGACAGGTGGAAGAGCAGCGCGCCGCCCGTTATCGCCGTCGCAAGCAGCGCACCCCACTGGCGCAGAACCGGCCGGGCCAGCCCCGCCAGAAGCAGGATCGCCGCAGCAATCTCCGCCACGCCGACCGCAATCCGCACCACGGGTTCGAACAATCCGATGCCCGATTGTTCGGCGATATACTGGAAAACCGGATTGGCAGCGCCGAATTTCTGCACGCCCATGAAGGCCATGAAGACCGCCAGCAACAGGACCAGTCCGGTTCGCATCCAGCGCATATACTTACTCCTCATTGGTGTAAGGGCTTGTCTAGCACCGGAAGCTTGCTAGAGATACGCACCTCCGCAACCACACCCGACACATAAGGGCGGCCCGGCCGCCATCCCAATCGCAGGTTCTATTGCCCGTCTTTCGCCCCCTCGCCGGCAATCGCCGCCTCCGACTGCCGCCTTTCGGCGCCTATCTGGTCCTGGTGGCCGGCTGGTTCTTCGGCTTCGGCCTGCAGACCACCATCTTTCCCGGTGTCATCACCTTCACCCTGGGCGAAAGCGCCGAGCGGCTGGGCATTGCCCAGGCCGCGCTGACCGCGCCGATGATGCTTCTCCTGCCCTTTGCCGGCGTGCTGGCCGAGCGCAAGGACCGGCGCGGGATCATCTTCTATTTCTACATTTTCGCCGGTCTTGCCGCGACCACGCTGGGCGCGCTGTTGATGACCGATCACCTGTCCTACTGGATCATGGTCGCCTTCGCGCTGATGATCGGCGTGGCGGGCGGTTTCGTGATGCCGGCCCGCGACAGCGCGATCAATCCCGTCGTGCGCATTTCCGGCCGCACCCGTCATGGCGGGATCGACCTGCAGCGGGCCGTGGTGATGGCGTCCGCCGTACAGTTCGGCGCCCAGATCCTGGGCATGGGGCTGGGCTATATCGCGGCCTATACCGGCCCGGGTGCGCTGTTTGTCTGCCAGGGGGTCGGCCTTTTCATCGGCGGGCTTTCTGCCGCCTTCCTGCCGCGCCTGGGCTCGACCCGCAACAAGTCCACCGCCCATCCCATGGCCGACCTCGCCGAGGGCGTGCGCGCCGTCTTCCGTTCGCCGGTCCTGATGCCGATGACGGTGATCATGATCGCCATCGGCCTCCTGGTCGTGGGCGGCTCCTTCCTTGTGCTGATCCCGCTCCTGATCCGCGAAACCTATGGCGGCGGTTTCCCCGAAATCGCCAGCCTGATGGTGTCCTTCTGGGTCGGCGCCTTCCTGGCGAATGTCGCCCTGGCGAGCTTCCCGCAGATCGAGCGTCCCGGCCGCGCCCTGATCATCGCCCAGAGCGTGACCGTGCTGGCGACGGGCGCCTTTGCCCTGCCTCTGCCCTTCTGGTCGCTCTACATCCTCGTTTTCGTGTGGGGGCTGGGCGCCGGCGTGGCCATCTCGCTGTCGCGCTCGGTGGTGCAGGAACAGGCCCCGCCGGACAAGCTGGCGCGGGTGATGTCGGTCTACCAGCTCGGCCTGTTCGGCGGCATGCCGGCCGGCGCGGTGCTGATGGGTTTCATGATCGGCTTCCTGGGACCGCAGACCTCGGCACTGATCCCGATGATCGGCCTGGGGCTGGTTCTCGTGGTAATTTCCCTGACGACGCCCATATTGTCCGTCCGGCGCGGCCATTCCCATCCGGCCGCGCTGCCGCCGAACGAGGACGCGCGCGACCATGCCGAAACTGACTGACGCCGAAATCGACGCCCTGAAGGCCCGGCTCGATCCGGAGACCTATGCCATCGCCTTCGAGGAAGGCACCGAGCGCGCCTTCACCCATCCGCTCAATGCGGAAAAGCGCGGCGGCGCCTATCACTGCAAGGTGTGCGGCGAGGCGCTGTTCTCGGCCGCGCACAAATACGAGAGCGGGTCGGGCTGGCCCTCCTTCTACGATGTGATGGCCTCTGACGCGGTGGAGACGAAGACGGATTTCCGGCTGCGCCTGCCGCGCACCGAGATTCACTGCGCCAATTGCGGCGCGCATCTGGGCCATGTGTTCTCCGACGGTCCCAGACCGACCGGACAACGCTATTGTACCAACGGGACCGTGCTGGATTTCCGGCCGGAGGAGACGGGCGGCGATTAGGGCCGGCCCACGCACGAGGGGAAGACGATGATATCGCGAAAACTTGCCGGACCGATCGGCGCCGGGCTGACCGCCCTCGCGCTGACCGCCTGCAGCCAGGAGACTGACATGACCGCCGACACCACCGCTGCTGCGCCGCAGACCTCGGCCCTGATCGAACGGGCACGCGGGCTGGAAGCGCCGCGCGCCGAACAGCGCCCTGTGGAGATCGAGCAGCTGGGCTTTACCCGCGTCGACGAATACCAGTGGATCAAGGACGATAACTGGCAGCAGGTGATGCGCGAGCCGGACGTTCTGGACAGCGATATCCGCGAGCTTCTGGATGCCGAGAATGCCTATCTGGACGCGGTGATGGAGCCGACGGCCGATCTGCAGGAACGGATTTTCCAGGAGATCCGCGGCCGCATCAAGGAAGACGACAGCTCGGTGCCCGAGCGCGATGGCGGCTATGAATATTTCACCCGCTACCGCGAAGGCGGCCAGTATCCGATCTATGCCCGCCGCCCGATCGATCCGGAGACCGGCGAGCCGGCCGGCGAAGAAGAAGTGCTGGTCGATGGCGACGCCGAGGCAGCCGATTTCGACTATCTCGACTTCTCCTCGATGGAACACTCGCCGGACCACCAGTACGTCGCTTTCGGCGTCGATATCCGCGGTTCCGAATACTACGAGATCCGCATCCGCGAGATCGCGACCGGCGCCATCGTCGCCACGCTGACGGATGAAAGCTCGGGCGACTTTGTCTGGGCGAATGACTCGGAGACGCTGTACTGGGTGTGGCGCGACGAGAATTCCCGCTCCAAGCGCGTCTACCGCCAGTCGCGCACCGGCGGCGCCAGCGAGCTGATCTATGAGGAGCCGGATGACGGTTTCTTCGTCTCGGTCGGCACCTCGGACGGTGACAATTACATCGTCATCAATGCCGGCGGCCACACCTCGAACGAGCTGCGCCTGATCGACGCCAGCGATCCGACGGCCGAGCCGCAGCTGATCGCGCCGCGCGAGGAGAATGTCGAATACTATCTCACCGAGGCCCGCGACCGCTTCTACTTCCTGACCAATGCCGACGGCGCGGTGGACTTCAAGATCGTCGCCGCCCCGATCGACAATCCGGGCCGGGAGAACTGGGAAGAGGTCGTCGCCCACCGTCCGGGCACGCTGATCAATGCCGTGATCGGTTTTGCCGACTGGCAGGTCCGCATGGAGCGCCAGAACGCCCTGCCGCGCATCGTGGTGCACAATTACGAGAGCGGTGAGGAATACGACATCGCCTTCGACGAGGAGGCCTATTCGCTGGGCATCTCGCAGGGCTATGAGTTCGAGACCGACACGCTGCGCTTCTCCTATGAAAGCCCGTCGACGCCGGAAGAGACCTATGATTTCGACATGGCCACGCGCGAGCGTGTGCTGCTGAAGCGCCAGGAAGTGCCCTCCGGTCACAATCCGGAAGACTATGTCGTGCGCCGCATCATGGCACCGGGCCATGACGGCGTGGAGATCCCGGTCACCATCCTGCACCACCGCGACACGCCGGTGGACGGATCGGCGCCGCTGCTGCTCTACGGCTATGGCTCCTACGGCATCACCATTCCGGCCGCCTTCCGCGTCACCCCGCTGCCGCTGGTCGATCGCGGCATGGTCTATGCTGTCGCCCATATCCGCGGCGGCATGGCGAACGGGTATCAATGGTATCTGGACGGCAAGCTGGAGCAGAAGATCAACACTTTCCGCGACTTCGTCTCGGCCGGTGAGGCCCTGGCCAGCGAAGGTTATACGTCGCGCGGCAATATCGTTGCCTATGGCGGTTCGGCCGGCGGCCTGCTGGTCGGCGCCGCAATCAATCTGCAGCCCGACCTGTTTGCCGGTGCCATCGCCGCCGTGCCCTTCGTGGACGTGATCAACACCATGTCGGACGCGGAACTGCCGCTCACCCCGCCGGAATGGCCCGAATGGGGCAATCCGATCGAGAGCGCGGAAGATTATCAGACGATGTTTGCCTACAGCCCCTATGACCAGATCCAGGAGATGGACTATCCCCACGTCCTGGCAACGGGCGGGCTGACCGACCCGCGCGTCACCTACTGGGAGCCGACCAAATTCGTTGCCCGCCTGCGCGACCGGCGGACCGATGACGGGCTGACCCTGTTGAAGATGAATATGGGGGCCGGCCATGGCGGCGCCTCCGGCCGTTTCGACAGCCTGCGCGAAACCGCCCTCAACTGGGCCTTCGCCCTGATGGTGGTCGGCCTGGCCGACGAGGAAGTCGAGGCGATCGCAGCCGAATAGGCTGCCCGCACGTCTGGATGAGGAAGGGCGCGTCCGGCCTGGACGCGCCCTTTTTTGTCTTGCTTGCACCAGGGCTCGCCCCGCTTGCGGGGAAGCTGTCCGCGTGAGCGGACTGAGGGGGCGGTGCAGAGCACCGCAGAGCGCGTCAGCGCGCACTGACTTACCCCCTTCGACCTCACCTGGCCCGAGGGCCAGGCTCGGCCACTTCCCCCGCTGACGCAGGGGAAGCCTACTCCTCCAGCGAGAAGACGAGCTGGGTGGTGGCGCCGCGATAGACCACGGGCTCGCCATCGCGAACCTGGGGGTCATAGCGCCAGCCGGAGACCGCATTGATGGTCGCCCGCTCGAAAGCCGGGCTGGTGCAGTCGCGGGCCTGGATATTGGCCGTGCGGCCCTCCGCCGTGATGTCGAACACGACCGTGCACACGCCATTGCGGCCGCGTGACGCCTCATTGGCCGGGAAGACCGGCTGGACGCGTACGCGCGGCAATGGCTGGCGGTCGATATTGACCAGACCGCCGCCCGTGCTGATCTCTACCGCCTCGATCGGCGGCAGCGCCCAGCGCGACCCGTCCGGTATGGCTTCCACGGCAGCACGATCTGTCTCGAGGACCGGCGGCCGCGGCGGCGGGTCGAGTTCCGTGAACTCCGTCATTTCGGCACGGTCCTCGATCTCGACGGGATCGACGTCGAACCGGATCTGCAGGGGCGGCAATTCCTCGACCGGTTCGGGCACGTAAGGCCCGATATCGATCAACTGCCGCATCAGCAGGAAAAGACCGACGGTAACGGCGCCGGCGACCGGCAGCACCAGCGGTGTGCGGATCGGATGAAAGGTGGCTGTCATGATTACAGGCTCCCCAATGCGGGCGGTCCTGCATGGCCCCGACAGTTCTGCCCCCTGACCGGCCAGGCCCCCGGCGGCGGTCATCGCCGCCGGGAAGGCCGGTGCGGACGGGCACGCCACAACACGGCGCGACCTCTTTCAGGGACCACAACTCAGCCCCTTGCCGCACGATCATGAGACCCCGCCCGTCCGGCAAAACCGGGGCGCAAAAAGGGTCAAATATGGCGGTCTCGGGGAAACATGCGGGCGGAACGGACCGGGCCCGTCCACCTGGATGGACGGGCCCGGCAGCCGGCTTGTCCGGCAGGAAATTGTGTCAGGCCCGCTCGAATTCCGGTTTCAGACGGCCATTGACGTCGAAATAGGGTTCGCATTCAGCCGAGAGATCGAAGATACGAACGCCTTCGCTGTCCAGCTGATCCTCCGAGATCACCGGACCGCGCCGCATGCGCTCGATCTCCAGCTCGCACGCCTCGATCGTGGTGAGCCGGGCAAAGCGTTCGCCATCGCGCTGGATGGCGATCTTCATTTCGATGAAGCCGATCCAGCCCTGGGCGGTGGCGCGGGAATACTCCCACGCCAGTCCGCGCTCGAAGGCGTCGATGGCGCCGATAAGATCGTCCTGCTCGACCCGCGTATTGCCGACCAGCGTCCAGGTATCGCCGGGGCGGTTGAGCCCGCCGCGCGACAGGGCCTGAACGAACATGGCCTCGGCTTCGGAGAACGCGCCGGCGCGGTAGAGGGCCTCGCCGAGACGCTCATAGTCCGGCCCGGCACCGGTCAGGGTCGCGACCCGCTGCAGGACAGGCCGCGCCCGCTCCCACTCGCGCGCCTGGCGCCAGAGGTCGGCCAGGAGGCGGAAATGGTCCGGCTCCGGCTCGACCCGCCCGGCATTGAGCTCGCGCTCCAGCATGGAGGCGCCGCCGAACGGGTATTCGTAGTAGGAATAGTACCGGGCGAGACGGATCAGCTCGTCGCTGTCTGTCAGCATGCCGTTGAGATAGAGGATGCGGTTCACCTCGAAGGCATCGGCCTCGCGCCCTGTACGTGCCAGCAGCGAGGCATAGCTGGTCCAGTAGGTTTTCTCGTCCGGCCAACGGGTCACCATCTGGCCCAGAAGGCCCGTCTGTTCGGGCAGCATGTCCAGCTGCTGGTAGAAGAAGAGCAGCAGCGAGAAATGCGGCCGGTCCGGCGTTTCGGCCAGGTCGAAGGCCTGGCGGGCATAGTTGAGACCGGGGCCATAGGCCTCCAGCTGGCCATAGCCCTGGGCCAGGCGCATGGCGAGATCCGGGCCCAGCGGCACACCGCGCGCCAGGGCGGTCTCCATCAGATCGATCCCGGCCCGGTATTCGCCCTCGGCCAGCAAGAGCTGACCGGTATTGATGCGCAGCGTATTGGCATCTTCTTCCGGCAGCGCGTTGAGCGCGATGGCCGCTCGCCAGGCCGCGATCGCCTCGCGCGGATTGTCCAGCTCCCAGGCGCTACGGCCGGCAAGCTGCAACAGCATGGCACGTTCATAGGGAGTGAGGCCTTCGGTCTCGAGCATGTCGCGATAGCCCGCCAGCGCGGCGGCGTGCTCGCCGGCGCCTTCACTCTCCATCAGCACCAGAATGCGCTCGCCGACACGCTGCGAGAGCGTTCGTTCGACGGCGTCCGGCGTCCCTCGCGCGGCTTGCTGTGTGGCGGACGACGATCCGATTGTTGTGAATGCGATGACGAGCGCGGCCAGACCGCCAGCCGCACCGGTGGTGAGTTTCCGGTATCCCATGTGCACCTCCCCGGCACATGACGCGAACTCCCCAGCCCCGGTGCAACGTCATGATGTGGAAAGCTTGCTGTCACAATCGGGCGAGAATGGGGCACCTGCGATTGAGCGCCGAAGGAGATCGCGCGCAGGTTGGCCACCGTCCGGGCCCGAAAAGAAAAACGCCCCGGCCGTTAAAGACCGGGGCGTTGATCAGATCGCCGGATGACCGGACGCCTTAGCCGGCGTCGGACTCCGTATCTTCCGCGGCGCCTTCGGCCGGAGCCTCGTCGCCTTCGGCAACGTCCTGGTTCAGACGCTCGCCATAACGGTTGTAGAGGTCGTTACAATTGTTCGGCACATCGATCACGATACGGCCATTCTCATCGACATCGCCCAGCAGGGTTGCGGTTTCACGCAGGTCTTCGATCGCAAAACGGCACTCGTCGAGACGAACGCGTTCGCGGATCCGGACCCGGTCCGCCGCAGCGGCCCGCTGGTTGGTGATGAAGGTGATCCAGCCATTCGCCGTCGATCGCGAATACGGGTAGCGCGCGCCTTCGCGGAAAGCCGCCAGAGCCGAGTCGGTGCGGCCCAGCTCCTGACGCACATTGCCCAGAAGCGTCCAGGCCGTACCCGGACGGTCAATACCGCCCCGGTTGAGCGCTTCCTGGAAGGCATCTTCGGCTTCGGCCAGCTCACGCCGCTGGTACAGCGCCTCGGCCAGCTTCAGATAGTCATCCCCGTCGCCGGTCATCTGGGCCAGCTGGCGCAGGACCGGAATGGCGCGTTCCCATTCGCGTGCCTGCCGCCACATGTTGGACAGGAGCTGAAGGTTGTCGCGCGTGCGCTCGACAGCACCGGCATTGAGCTCGCGCTCCAGGATCACAGCACCCCGATAGGGGTATTCATAGTAGCTGTAATACTGCGCCACCGCCACGATCTCGCGGCTCTCGGTGAGCATGCCGTTGATGTACATGATCTTGTTGGCTTCGAACGCGTCTTCCTCGCGACCCGTCTGGGCCAGGAGGGAGGCGTAGGAGCGCCAGTTGTTCTTCTCGGTGGGCCAGCGCGCAACCATGCCCTCGATGATGCGGAACTGGTTCGGCACATCGTCAAGCTGCTGGTAGTAGAACAGCATCAGCGAATAATCGCCGCGGGTCCGCTCGGACGCCGGACGCAACTCCCAGAAACGTTCCGCCCAGCGAAGACCTTCGCGATACCGCTCGGCCTGACCATAGGCCTGGGCCAGCATGCGGGCCACGCCGACATTGACGGCGCTTTCGCCGCCCATTTCGACGGCCTGCTCCAGCGAACGGATACCTTCATTGTACTGGCCGTTGGCAATCAGCAGCTGGCCGATATTGATGCGCAGATTGACGATTTCCTCGGGCAGCATCGCGCCCGTGGCAATCGCACCCTGCCAGTCCTGGATCGCCTGGCTGGTACGTTCGGTCTCGTAGTAGGCCCGGCCGCGCAGCTGCAGACAGATCGACCGCTCGTAGGGATTGATGTCGCTGATCGCGAGCGCACGGTTCAGGGTCTCGATCGAGGCCGTGAACTGGTCATTGCTCTGCTGTTCCTGGGCTTCCAGCACGATCTCGCCGACCCGGGCGGTGAATGTCCGGTCTGCACCGTCATTCTCCTCTTCCTGATCGCGATTGCGGCGCTGGGCATCGGCGTCGGCGAGCACGACCGTGGTCATGGCCGCAGCCAGGGCAAGCGTCGCGACGGAGCGCAACAGGCCCGATGTATCGAAACCGTTAAAACGGATCATCGATGGCTCCTTCATACCGGCCCAACTCCCCGAACCGGCTTTGACAATTCCTCCGGAACCACTCCAGCCCGTACGGGCTTTCCGGTTCCGTCCCGCGGGAGGGCCGGACGGATGTCAGCGACATCCGTCCGGCTTCCCATTACTCGGCCAAGCGGAAGTCGAAGCGCGTTTCCACGCCGCGACGTGCCACGGGCACACCGTCTTCGACCTTCGGATTGTAGCGCCAACGCTCCACCGCCCGGACCGACGCGCGCTCGAAGAGCGAGCTGTCGCACCGGAAGATGTCGATATTGGTCGGCGTACCGTCCGGGGTCACGTCGAAGCGGACCCAGCAGCTCCCTTCGACACCGCGTTCCGCAGCCCGCATCGGGTATTGCGGCTCGATCCGGACCAGCGGCTGCGCATCACGGTCGGAGACCGAGAAGTTCACGCTGTCGCTGTTCAGCTGCGGTGCTTCGAAGTCCGGAATGGCACCCATCACGGTGGCCAGACCTTCAGCCGGCTGTTCTGCACGCTGCCGTTCGATCTGCGGCGGCGGGGGTGGCGGATCCACCTGCTGCACATCCTCGATCGTGGTGTCGCGGCGGCGGGCTTCGATCTCCGCAACCTCGTCATTGATCGAGAACTGACGATCCTCCACTTCCTCGCTCGGCGGCTCGCCTTCCACGAGGATGAGGCGGGTCATGACGAAGAACAGCACGATCGTGACGAAGGCGGCGATCGGAACGCCGATGATGAGGCGGACAAGATTACCCATGTTGTCTCCTCCCTACGTCTGGAGTGTCGAAATATGCACTTCGACATCCATCTCGATGAGCAGTTCCTGGACGTCGAGGATGAGGCCGATATTCGCCCCCTCATCGCCCTGGATCATTGCCCGGCCCTTGGGGTTCTCTTGCAGCAGCTGCTCGATAACCCCGCGAAGTTCGTTCATCTCGTAGACCCGGCGGTTGACCCAGACTTCGTTGTCCGATGTCACCGCGATCAGCATCGACGGATTGCGGTCTTCCTCGGTCATGGCATCCGGGCGGACGGTGTCCACGCCGGGTTCCTTGATGAAGACCGAGGTGACGATGAAGAAGATCAGCAGGATGAAGACGACGTCCAGCATGGGCGTCATGTTCAGTTCGATCTCTTCCTCACCGGTATTCACTCGACTGACGCGTCGCGCCATAGCTTCCTCCCGGTCTAGCTGTCTTCATCCGTGCGCTGGAGGGAGACCGGCACGCCATTGGCGCCCATCTCGTCCCAGATCTGCACGATGATGCCGTGGTCGGCCTCGTCCTGGACTTCCAGGAGCACGGCGCTGTTCGGCTCTTCCGCCCGGAAGCGGTTGACGGCCGAGAGCACACGATCGACATCGGTCCGCGTCCGGTTGACGAAGATATTATTATCGTCGTCGACCTGGACCACGATCGGAGGCGGCGCGTCGGAATCCGGCGGCGTGTCCGAGTCGGGCGGCGGGCGCATGTCGAGGCCTTCTTCCGAGAGGAAGGTGGCGGTGACGATGAAGAAGATCAGCAGGATGAACACGATGTCGAGCAT